>JAEEGL013952914.1_pt1 | contig 15467 bp, 14 predicted proteins | sample 9134231 | NCBI WGS metagenome assembly JAEEGL01 (sample SAMN16246548, study PRJNA631951) | gut metagenome | biome: gut microbiome; feature: rumen; material: fiber-attached | host: Bos | place: Iran: Karaj | collected 2018-10
ATGTGGGCGTAGGCACCATGGCACTCGTCATCATGCTCTACAACTTCTTCCGCTTCCCCTTCTATGGCATGGCCTTTGGCGTGCAGTCCGTCACGAGCTACAACCTCGGAGCCAATCGTTGGGACCGAGTCCGTGAGAATGTCAGGATACTGATGAAGACCACGCTGGTGTGGTCGCTGGTCGTTTGGCTGCTGATGATGCTCTTCACACGCCCCATTGTGCAGCTGACCATAGGCGATGGAGACATGACAGACTATGCCGTGCCAATGACACGCCTGGCCTTCTGCGTCTTCTTCATCTCCACCCTGCAGTTCGCCTGCCAGAGCACACTCCAGGCCATGAACCGACCCGTCGTCACCTTCTGGCTGGGACTTTCGCGCACCCTGTTGCTGCTGGTGCCGCTGGTGTGGCTGCTGCCCAGGCTGTTCTCCAGCCATCCCGATGCCTCAGTGTTCGTGGCACAACCCATTGCCGACGTCCTCGTAGCCGTCGTCTCCCTCCTACTCCTCCTGAGCAGCCTTCAAAAACTTGACCCCAAACAAAACACATGAAGATGACCACAATTCAGAATGCAACAATAGAACAGGCACCGGAGATAGCCGCGCTCATCATGATAGCCATGACAGACGAGTGCTGCCTCCATTTCTGCGGCGAAGGCCATGACCTCCAGGACTTCCGGAAGATGATGACACAGCTCGTGCAGAGCGACCACTCGCAATACAGCTACCGCAACACCCTGGTGGCCATGGACGCCGACAAGGTCATCGGAGCAGCTGTCAGCTACGACGGAGCCCTGCTGCATGATCTCCGCCAGGCCTTCATCGACAAGGCCAGGGAATGCCTCGACAAGGACCATTCAGCCATGCCCGACGAGACACAGCAGGGCGAGCTCTACCTGGACTCCTTGGCCGTACTGCCCGACTACCGCCACCAGGGCATTGCCACCCGTCTGCTCAAAGCCACCCGCCAGAAAGCCACTGCCATGGGACTGCCCCACGTAGGACTCCTCGTAGACAACGACAACCCCACCGCCGAAACCCTCTACACCTCCATCGGCTTCCGCCATGTCGACGACAACCAGTGGGGAGGACATGCCATGAAGCACCTGATACTCTGAGAGATAAGTGATTTGTACACAAAAAGAGATACTCTGAGAAATAAGTGATTTGTACACAAAAAGAAGACCTGTCCCCCCGGGCAGGTCTCCTTCATTACCATCTGACTCTTTCATCCCGCACGCCCCTCCCCCCCTTTCGGAGAGGAGAGGCTGCGTCTCTTAAGGCTCGTCGTCGCCTTCATCTTCCTCCTTGGGAGTCCAGTCAGCTGCAGTCTCGCCCTTGGTCTCGGCCTCTATGATAGCCTGCTGAGCCTTGCGGGTGCCCACGCGCTCGAACTGTACCTCAGAGAGCATGTCGTCGAAGGCAGAGCTCATGCTGCACACGGCGCGGTAGTCAGTGAAGTTCGCGGTGGTGAAGTTGTCGAAGTCCACAGCACCCTTCTGCTTGAAGCTCGGCTGGAAGCTGCCCAGGTCGCCCAGATCCACCTTGAAGCCCTGCGTCAGGAACTCACGGGTGTGGTCGACGCCATTTACAACTTGCAAGGCCAGCGTCTTAGCACCCCGCAGCGCGGCGTGAACATCGTCGGTGGAACGAAAATCATTGTCAAATAGTGAGTAAAATAACTCCCCATATATGGTCAGGATTTACTCCAAGAGTATAAAAGGTGAAAAATAAAGAAAACGCACCACTTTTTCATCATTTTGCCCTTGATTCACGTCAACAGATGTCAAAATGGGCATAACGACGAGAAAGAAGGAAGTAAAGTTGCAAAAAGTTGACGCAAAAACACTCCGAACACTCCGATACACTCCGAATTAGCTCCTCTAAATGTCATCTTCAGATAGCAAACCGACCGTATGATTCGGAGTGTATCGGAGTGTTCGGAGTGTTTTTGAGTGAACTTTTTGTAAGACGTCGCAAGTAATGCCTACGGGTCTTATCTGACAAGGGACTATAGTTTGTTGTGCGAGGAAGTATAGTTCCTCGTCGAAGGAACTATAGTTTGTTTAACTTATCCCTTTCTGTTGGATTGTCTCACTGGTGAGACTACTTTGTCTCATTAGTGAGACAGTCGTGTCTCACAAGTGATACACGATGAGACATATATATGTAAAGACGGACACGGCCATTCGCAGAGGACGTGACGGCCATTCGCAGAGGACGTGACGGCCATTCGCAGAGGACGTGACGGCCTTTCGCAGAAGACGTGACGGCTTATCGTGGAGGACGTGACGGCCTTTCGCAGAAGACGTGACGGAATATCTGCGGGGTGGTTTGGTTCCATACATCAGTTCATCACCATGCACGACGCCACCCTTTATACTTATCGCGAGCGCGCGATAATATAAATAGGTAAGAAGCAAGCCCCGCAACATCGTAGAATGATGTTGCGGGGCTCGTAGTTTTCTGACTTCGACGAACAGGATCAGAAAGGCAAATCATCGGTACTGTCGCCGGGGAAAGCAGGTGCTGCGGGAGCAGCGGGAGCGGGAGCGGCAGCGGGAGCCAAAGGCTGAGCATCGGTCGGAGGAAAGGGAGCAGCCGGCTGGGGACCAGCATCGAAACTGCCGACGGGAGCCATAGGTGCCACAGGAGCGTTGGGGTCATAGGGCACGGCCTTCCAGGCACGAATCTGATTATACCAGCGGCCCTGATACTCGTGAGCGTCGATGTCCACACTCACGGTCAGCATTTGTCCGACTTGAATGTTCATCTGCTGAATCTTGTCGGTACCGAAAACCTCGAAGCAACACTTCTTTGGATATTGTTCCATAGTCTCGAGGACATATGTGGCAACCTTCCATTCGGTTCCCGTACGCTGAGAGACTCCTCCGCGCTCGGGAAGTACTGCGATAATCTTTCCAGAAATATCCATTTTTATATTATTTTGAGTGGTTAATAATGACGTTTGACGTGAAAAACGATGCAAATATAGGACTTTCTTATCGCTTTTGCTAATTTTAAGGGGAAAATTTTTGTACGCAAGCGTGAAAAACACTATCTTTGCTCGGTTTTTGAGACCAAAGTGCATAAAAAACGCCCGTAAAAGCAACAAAAAAAAATATACTACATGAAACTCAAAGTCTCCAGTGCGGCTCTCTTCGGCCGCCTCACCGCCATCAACCGCGTGCTCAACAGCAAGAACTCGTTCCCCATTCTGGACTGCTATCTTTTCGAGATTGCAGACAAGAACATGACCATCACCGCCTCAGATAGCGAAACGACCTTGGTCACCAATGTGGAACTCATTCAAAGTAGTGAGGATGCGCGCTTCTGCATCAAGGCAAAGACCATACAGGATTCCCTGAAGGAAATCTCCGACCAGCCCATCACGCTGAACGTGAACCTCGATACAATGGAAATCAAGGGCGAATACCAGAACGGTTCGTTCCAGATTATGGGCGAGCGTGCAGACGAATACCCTGCCCCCCACTCCATCGACGGCGAGTCCCACACCTTCGAGATTCAGCAGAACGTGCTTCTCACGGGTATCAACCAGAGCCTGTTCGCTACGGCCGACGATGAGATTCGCCCTGTGATGACAGGTATCTATTTCGATTTCACGCCCGAGAACCTCGTCTTTGTGGGCACCGACGGCCGCAAGCTCGTTCGCAAGAAGGACTTCTCCGTCAGCAGCGAGAATCAGGTGGGATTCATCCTCCCCAAGAAGCCTGCCACGATCTTGAAATCCCTGCTGAACAAGGGCGAAGGCACCGTGAAGCTGACCTTCAACGACAAGCAGACAAAGTTGGAAGCTCCGGACTTCACCCTCACCTGCCGACTCATCGACGGCCGCTATCCGAACTACAACAGTGTCATTCCACAGAACAATCCCTACCTCGCACGTATCGACCGCACAGCACTCATCTCTGCCCTCAAGCGCGTGCTGGTGTTCTGCGACCAAAGCAGCGCACTGGTGAAGATGGCCTTCAGCGCCAGCAAGCTTACTGTCAGCGGTCAGGATGTCAGCTATGCCACCTCTGCCGAGGAGCGCATCGCCTGCGAGTACGACTCTCCGAATATGAACATTGGCTTCAAGGGCACACTGCTGCTCGACATTCTCGGCAACCTCGAGAGCTCGGAGGTCATCTTCCAGCTCGCCGACCCGGGCCGTGCCGGCATCATCACTCCCGCCGAACAGAAGGAAGGAGAGGATATCCTGATGTTGCTGATGCCCATGATGCTGAATGACTAAGTAAGAAAACTCATTATTTAATCACATGCACGGATTGTCCTGGCTCAGAGGCACGACAATCCGTGCTTGCAATAATTTAAACAGAATAATACAGATGAAACTAAATTTGGATAAACCCATTGTCTTCTTTGACCTCGAAACAACAGGTATTGATACCGTTAATGACCGCATCGTAGAGATTTGTCTGCTGAAGGTTCTACCCAACGGCAACACAGAGTCCAAGGTGATGCGCATAAATCCCACTATCCACATTCCAGAACAGGCATCTGCCGTTCACGGAATTTATGATGCAGACGTAGCAGACTGTCCGACCTTCAAGGATGCTGCACAAGATATTTGGGACTTCATGAAGGACTGCGACCTGGGCGGTTTCAACTCCAACCACTTCGATATCCCAATGCTCGTCGAAGAATTCCTGAGAGTGGGTATGAATGTGGACCTGCGCCACACTCGCTGTATCGATGTGCAGAATATCTACCACAAGTTGGAGCGCCGCACCCTCATCGCCGCCTATAAGTTCTACTGCGGCAAGGATCTCGAGCAGGCTCACTCTGCACTGGCAGACACCGAAGCCACCTACGAGGTACTTTGCGCTCAACTCGACCACTATCCCGATGTGCTGCAGAACGACGTGGATTTCCTCACCGAATACTCTCGCAGAAACCGCAACGTGGACTTCGCCGGGCGAATTGTGTTGGATGATAACAACGTCGAGGTCTTCAATTTCGGCAAGTACAAAGGGATGCCCGTTGCCGACGTCCTGCGCCGCGACCCAGGCTACTACAGTTGGATTCAGCAGGGCGACTTTGCCCTCAATACCAAGCAGGTACTCACTGAAATAGCCCTGCGCAGTAAAAGTACTAAGTAAACCACGCAACCCCGTTTACCGACCCATGAATATAGTTCTCGGCATCACTGGTAGCATTGCGGCCTACAAGGCTTGTACGCTCATCCGTCAGTTCGTGAAGCAGGGCCATGAGGTGCAGGTTGTCATCACCCCTGCCGGCAAGGAATTCATCACCCCCATCACTCTGTCGGCACTGACCTCGAAGCCTGTCATCAGCGACTTCTTCTCTCAACGCGACGGCACGTGGCACAGTCATGTGAGTCTGGGGCTGTGGGCCGATGCAATGGTTGTTGCTCCCGCCACAGCCTCTACAATCGGCAAGATGGCTCATGGCATAGCAGACAATATGCTTATCACCACCTATCTGTCGATGAAGGCTCCCGTATTCGTGGCTCCAGCTATGGACCTCGACATGTGGGCTCATCCTTCTACGCAGGACAACCTGGCACTGCTGCGTCAGCGGGGCGTCTCCATCATCGAACCCGCCAGCGGAGAACTTGCCAGTCACCTCGTAGGCAAAGGGCGGATGGAAGAGCCTGAACGCATCGCTGAGATTGTGCTTGGTAGTTTTGCTACCAAGAAAGAACTCTCCTCAAAACGCATCCTCATCACCGCCGGCCCCACCTACGAACGCATCGATCCTGTTCGGTTCATCGGCAACTACTCCAGTGGAAAGATGGGATTCGCACTGGCTGAGGAATGTGCCGCACGCGGAGCTGAAGTGGAACTGCTATGCGGCCCCGTGCAGCTGTCGACATCCACGCCAGGCATCCATCTCACCCGTGTGGAAAGTGCCCAGCAGATGTGGGAGGCAGCCAGCAACCTCTTCCCCTCTATGGATGCCGCCATCCTCTGTGCGGCGGTGGCCGACTTCACTCCCGACAACGTGGCCGACCAGAAAATCAAGCGCGAGGGCGACGACCTAGTCCTGCGCCTGAAGCCCACCAGAGATATAGCCAAGGGGCTGGGAGCCATGAAGCGCGAGGACCAGCGGCTCATCGGTTTCGCCCTCGAGACCAACGACGAGCTGGACAACGCCCGCAAGAAACTGCAGAAGAAGAACTTCGACTTCATCGTCCTTAACTCCCTGCAGGACGAAGGCGCAGGATTCCAGCACGATACCAATAAGATAACCATCGTCTCTGCCACTGATGTCAAAGCCTTTCCGCTAAAGCCCAAGACAGAAGTAGCAAGAGACATCATCGCCCACCTTGTCCAGATTCTTTAATCCCGACATTTCAATACCCCTGTATTCCGATATCCTGATATTCCCATAATCCGTTAAGTGATAATATGCGAAGCTTGTTCTTTTCCCTTCTTCTGTTCCTGTCCTGTGCTTCGATGCTGAAGGCCCAGGAGCTCAACGCCCGTGTGCTCATCAACCGCGAGCAGGTTTCGAACACCAAGTCTGGTGTCTTCGAAGCCTTAGAGAAGCAGATAACACAATTTCTCAACGAGCGGAGTTGGACCAACCTCCAGTTCCGCGAACAAGAGCGCATACAGTGTTCCTTCAACATCACCATCAGCACCTACAGCGAGACCGACAACTCCTTCAAGGCCACCCTCCTCGTGGCCTCGACCCGTCCCGTGTGGGGCTCGTCCTACAGCACTACGGTCTGGAACTACAACGACAAGGACTTCAGTTTCAACTTCCAGGAGTTCGACAAGCTAGAATGGCGTCCCGAGCAGGTGGACAACAACCTCACGGCAATGCTCGTCTACTGGGTTTATATCATTATCGGTATGGACCTCGACGCTATGTCCCCAATGGGAGGAACCGACTACCTGCGTCTGGCACTGGATATCTGCAACAACGCCGACGGACTGGGCAACGACGGGTGGAAGGCTTTCGGCGACACCAAGAACCGCTTTGCTATCGCTAACGACTACCTCGACGGCTCCATGGAGAAGTTCCGCCAGCTGCAGTACGAATACTACCGCAAGGGACTGGACCAGATGTCAGAGAACATCGAACAGGCGCGCACCAACATCGCTGAAGCCATGAACCTGCTGAAGGAATCGCACGAGGACAAGTCGCTGAGTATGTTGCCACAGATCTTCACCGACATCAAGCGCGATGAACTCGTAAGTATCTTCAACTCCCAGGCTCCTAAGGAACAGCGCGAGGCGGTCTGCGAGATCCTTTCGCGCATCAATCCCTCCCAAAATCAATATTGGGATAAGATGAAACAATAATGCTGCAAACGCTCTACATAAAAAACTACGCCCTCATCGATGAACTCCATATCGAGTTTCATCGGGGCTTCAGTGTCATCACCGGCGAAACGGGCGCGGGAAAAAGCATCCTCCTCGGGGCCATTGGCTTACTGCTCGGACAACGCGCCGACGCTCGCACCATCAAGGCTGGCGAGAACCGCTGCATCATCGAAGCGGAATTCGACCTCGAGGGGTATGGACTAGAAACGTTCTTCGAAGAAGAGGAACTGGACTTCGACGGAAAGACATGCATTCTGCGGCGGGAGCTGACAGCCACAGGCAAGAGCCGTGCGTTCATCAACGACACCCCCGCCAGCGTGGCACAACTGAAGACTTTAGGCTCCAGACTAATCGACATCCACTCCCAGCACCAGAACCTGCTGCTCGCACAAGAGGACTTTCAGCTCAGTGTGGTGGATATCATTGCCCACGACCAGAAACTCATCGACCGCTATCGCCAAGCTTTTCAGCGCTACCAACAGTCGGTGCGCGAACTGCGCCAGGCGCAGGAGGCTGCACAGCGGGATAACGACGAGGAGGATTACCTGCGGTTCCAGCTCTCGCAACTCGACGAGCTGAACCTCGAAGCTGGAAAACAGGCGGAGCTGGAACTCGAAGCCAAACAGTTGGAGCACGCTGAAGAAATCCGCGAAGCCCTCTGGCAGACAGAGAACAACCTCAATGGCGACGGCAATTCCCAGTCTGGCATTCTCCAGGCGCTTCACGATGCCGCCCGCAACCTCTCCTCCATCAGCAGTCTGCTGCCCGACGCCGAATCGTTGGAAGAACGGCTCGACAGCTGTCGCATAGAATTGCGCGACATCGCAGGGGAGGTATCGTCGCTCGCAGAGCACATCGATGTCAACCCCACCCGACTGCAAGAGGTCAGCGACTGGCTCAGCGCCTGCTACAGTCTCCAACAGAAACACCACGTCCAGACCGAAGCAGAGCTTATCAGCCTGCGCGAGGATTTCCGCCAGCGGCTGAACACAATAGACCACGCAGAAGAAAACCTTCAGGCTTTGGAAGAGGCGCAGCGACAGGCCGAAGCTGCCATGCAGGCTCTCGGTCACGAGCTCACCCAAGCCCGCAAGAAGGCTGCCAGCGAGGTGGAACGCCAGATGACAGAACACCTGAAGCCCCTGGGACTGCCGAACGTGAAGTTCCAGGTCAGCATCTCTCCCCGCCCGTCTGCCGACAACTCGGGACTCGACCAGGTCGTCTTCCTCTTCTGCGCCAACAAAAGCGGCCGTCTGGAACCCATTTCGATGGTGGCCTCCGGCGGCGAGATTGCCCGCGTCATGCTTTCGCTGAAAGCAATGATAAGCGGAGCCGTGAAGCTGCCCACCATCATCTTTGATGAAATCGATACGGGCGTGAGCGGAAAGATTGCCGAACAAATGGCACAAATCATGTATGAAATGGGCCGACATGAGCGACAGGTCATCTCCATCACCCACCTGCCTCAGATAGCAGCCCTCGGCGAACACCACTACCGCGTCTACAAGGAGGACGACGACCAGGCCACGACCTCACATATCGTACAGCTCTCCAATGAGGAACGCATCACCGAGATTGCCCACCTCCTCAGCGGCGCAGAACTAACAGACGCCGCTATTCAAAACGCTAAATCACTACTAAAGATATGATCCGAAAAATCCTTTTGTCCCTCGCAACCCTTTGCTTCGTCCTTTCAGCTTCGGCCCAGAACAAATGGATGAAGAAGGCACGCAAGGCCCAGCTGAACCTCGTAACCTACGACGCCCAAGGCCAGCTGCTGCGCTCCACCAACGGCTTCCTCATTGATGAAGAAGGCACAGTGCTCACAGACTACAGCTCGTTCCGTGGAGCAGCACGTGCGGTGGCCATCGACGAAAAAGGCAACGAATACCCCATTCTCACCATTTGTGGAGCATCATCACTCTATGATGTAATCAAAGTACGCGCAGAAATCCGCAAGGGAACACCCCTCACCCTCGCCCCCACCCTCGCCCAGAAAGGACAGCAGGTCTATGTCGTGCCCTACCTCTCCAACAAGTCCGGAGTGCCCACGGCAGCACTCGTTGAGGACGTGAAGACCTTCAACGAGCTCTACGCCTATTACACCCTCTCTGTACCTCTTGCTGAGAAGAGTGCCTCCTGCCCCGTGGTGAATGAGGACGGAGAGGTTCTGGGACTGGTGCAGATGCCCGCCAAAACCGATGAACAGAAATCCTATGCCATCAGCGCCGCCTTTGTCAATGACCTGAAAGTCACGGCCCTCTCTGCCAGCGCTGATGACTACCGCGAAGTCCTCATCCGCAAGGAACTGCCCTCCGAAGCTTCGCAGGCCACCAGTTTCATCTACCTCACCGGCACACGCGACACGGCCCTCTACCTCGCCTACGTCGCCGACTATATAGCCCACTTCCCCGCCGAGGCCAACGGCTACACCATGCAGGCCGAGATGCTTTCGGCACAGCACAACTATTCTCAGGCCGAAGCCTCATGGGAGGCCGGACGAAAGGCCGGCGCAAATGTCTCCGAACTGAATTATTCACAGTCGCGAAGCATCCTGGCTGCTATTCAGTCCGGAAGTGCCGTTCCTGAATCATGGACGCTGGAACAGGCCCTCGCACTCGTACAACAGGCCGAGGCCGCCGACCCTCAGCCTATCTACACCGCCCTGCAAGGCCACATCTACTATGCCCAGAAAGACTACGACGCTGCCGCATCTAAGTTCCTGGCCGTCAACAACACGCCCCTGCGCTCGGCAGAACATTTCCTGTATGCAGCACAGTGCCGCCAGATTCAGGGCGACACGCTTCAGACCTTAGCGCTGCAAGACAGTGCCGTTGCGTGCTTCACCAAGCCCTACCCGACAGATGCCGCCCCGGCACTGCTGATGCGCTCAACCACCCTGCTCTCCTTAGGACGTTACCGCGATGCCGTCAAAGACCTCAACGAATACGAGCACCTGATGTCCAAGTCTCTGAATGCCAACTTCTACTACAAGCGCTATCAGGCCGAAATGCGTTGCCGTATGTTCCAGCAAGCCCTCTCAGATATGGAGACCGCCACACGCATGGAGCCGCAGGAACCGCTCTACTTCGCCGAACTCGCAGCCATCAACTACCGCTTCAACCAACTCGACGAGGCCATCCTCGCCGCCCGGCAGGCAATAGCCCTCGACGACACCTTCGCCGATGCCCACCGCATCCTCGGAATCTGCCTCCGCGCGCAGAATAAAGGAACCGAGGCACGTGCCGCCCTGCAGCGCGCCGCAGACCTCGGCGACGAAATCGCAAAGAACCTCCTCTCGCAATAATGAAACTATCGCTGCTCGTCATAGGAAAGACAACAGACAAGCACGTGCAAGTGCTCATCAACGACTACGCCAGCCGTCTGTCCCACTATGTGCCCTTCAGTCTGGATGTCATCCCAGAGCTGAAGAGCACCAAAGCCCTGACCATCGATCAGCAGAAAGCAATGGAGGCAGAGCTCATCCGGCGCCAGCTGCAGCCCGGCGACCACATTGTACTCCTTGATGAACACGGCACAGAACGCCGCTCTGTGGACTTCGCCACATGGCTCGGCAAGCGGCTGGCAGCAGGCAGCCGCCGCATCGTCTTCATCGTCGGGGGCCCCTACGGCTTCGATGCCGCCATCCACCAGCTGGCAGCCGAGGAGATCTCACTCTCACAGATGACCTTCTCCCACCAGCTCATCCGCCTGCTCTTCGTCGAGCAGCTCTACCGCGCCTGCACCATCATGCGTGGCGAGCCCTATCACCACGAGTGACGCTTGGCCGTTGGCTATTGGCCGCTGGCCATTCTCACTTTTTCTATTTTTCAATATCTCAATTCTCAATATTTCAATTTTTCAACGTTTCAACATTTCAACTTTTCAACATTCCCATGCTCAACACCACCGGCGCAGCCTACGCCCGCACCAAATACAGCGAACACGTCGTTCGCGAAGAGACCACTCTCTTGGAGTTCCTGCTCAAGGAGATGAGTGGCATTAGCCGCAACCGCGCAAAAGACATCCTCGCAGGAAATGGCGTCACCGTTGATCGCCAGCACACCACCCGCTACGACCTTCCCCTGCATCCCGGACAAGTGGTGCGAGTGAGTAAGCACAAGGGCGGCACACAACTGCAGAACCGCTACGTCCGTCTCGTCTATGAGGACAAGGACCTCATCGTCATCGAGAAAACCGAGGGCATTCTCTCGATGCCAGCCACCGCTAAACAATACTCTGTGAAACAAGTACTTGACGAATATTTCCAGAAGCGACACTTCAAGTGCACCGCCCACACTGTTCATCGCCTCGACCGCGAGACCAGCGGCCTGATGATGTATGCCAAGAATCTCGAAACCAAGCAGATTCTTGAAGACAACTGGCACGACATCGTCTATGACCGACGCTACGTGGCCGTTGTCAGCGGAGAACTGGAGCGCGAGGGCGGCACCATCCAGAGCTGGCTGAAGGACAACAAAGCCTATGTCACCTACTCCTCCCCCGAGGACCCCGGCGACGGCAAGTTCGCCGTCACCCACTACCACACCCTCCAGACCACGCCCCGCTTCTCACTCGTGGAGCTGAAGCTCGAGACTGGGCGCAAGAACCAGATCCGCGTACACATGCAGGACATCGGCCACCCCGTGTGCGGCGACCGCAAGTACGGCGACGGCACCGACCCCATCCACCGCCTCTGCCTCCACGCCTACCGTCTCCATTTCTACCACCCCCGCACGGGCGAGTCCATGCTTTTCGAGACTCCTTTCCCCCCGGAATTCCTCAAGCTGTTTCCCGCCCCAGCCTCCTCAGACAAATAACCATACTCAAGCAAATTAAAAACATGATGACTATGAAAAAGAACATCCTCTCTGCAGCCATTCTCTCTGCTTCACTCACACTCTCCGGCTGTGGCACCACAGGAACCTCCGCCCTCGGCTCTATTCTCGGAGCACCCGGTGCTACAGGCGCCACTGGCGGCACCGATGTCACCTCCGTACTCGGTACTGCCGGCAGCAGCATCCTCAACAGCCTCCTCGGCACCCTCCTCGGCAGCACCATGACCGAGCAGACCCTCGTTGGCACCTGGACCTATCGCCAGCCCGAAGTCCGCTTCGAGAGCGAGAACCTCCTGGCCAAGGCCGGCGGCGAAGTCGCCGCAGCAAATATCGAACAGAAGCTCGGCACCTATCTCTCCAAAATCGGAATCTCAGCCGGCACCACCACCTACACCTTTAATCAGGACAAGACCTTCAGCATCTCCACAGGCAGCCGCACCATCTCCACAGGTACCTACACCTTCGATGCCTCCACGAAGGTCCTGAAGATGCAAGGCTCCCTCGGTCTGCTCAACCAGACCTGTATCGTAGGTATGGATGGCACCAACCTCTGCCTCCTCTATGATGCCGACAAGCTCCTCACCGCCACCACCTCCATTGCCGGCCTTCTCGGCAAGGCCAGCTCCACCCTCGGCACCGTGGCCGGTGTCATCGGCAACAACTACACGGGCATGAAGCTCGGTTTCCAGATGTCGAAGTAAACGACCTGCCATCACCTCCGTTCCCCATTACGACTGAATATGAGAAAGATAACTCCCTCTATCATCGTACTTCTCCTGCTTGTACCGGCCATCACCCTGGCTCAGTACAAGCAGGAGAATGATATTCTCTACACTGCATCGACCGATGCCTACGCCCAAGAGCGCTGCAAGCTCGACGTCTATTATCCCACGGACCGCGAGGACGCTCCCGTTGTGGTGTGGTTCCACGGGGGAGGCATCGAGGGCGGCAACAAGCACATTGACAGCGAACTCAAAAACAGCGGACTGGTCGTAGTCGCGGCCAACTACCGTCTGCTGCCCAAAGCTAACATCGACGACATTCTGGACGACGCGGCTGCTGCCGTCGCCTGGACCTACAAGAACATCCGCAAATACGGTGGCAGCCCCCGCAAGATCTTCGTCGCCGGCCACTCCGCAGGAGGCTATCTCCTCGATATGATTGGACTCGACAAGAAATGGCTGGCCAAATACGGTGTCGATGCCGATTCCTTAGCAGCCCTCGTGCCCTTCAGCGGACAATGTATCACCCACTACAACATCCGCAAGCAGAAGGGCATCCCACCCCTGCAGGCTACCATCGATGAGTACGCTCCGCTCACCTACGTACGCTCCGGCGCACCACCCATCATCATCATCTCCGGAGACCGCGAGCTGGAGCTCTACGGCCGCTATGAGGAGCAGGCATATTTCTGGCGCATGCTGAAACTCGTGGGCCATAAAGACGTAACCCTCTACGAGATGCAGGGTTACGACCACGGTGCCATGCCCCACCCTGCCTATCATATCCTGAAGCAGCACATCCGTCGCCTGCGGCCCTGACTCCAACCCGCAGGCTGTCAGTATCCAGGATTCTGAACGAGGTTGTGGTTCATGGCCATAGCGTCGCCAGGAATAGGAAACAGACGAGTGTGCCCATCGCTCTCATCGACCTTGTCACTAAATTCATCACCTTCGAAAAGACTCTCGTACTGATTGAAGCGGATGAGGTCCTGGCGTCGCCAGCCCTCCCAACAGAGCTCCATCAACCGCTCGTCGAGCAAGTTCTGCAGGGTGATTATCCGATGCGACATTCCGACCCTGTCGCGAACAGCATCGAAGTCCTGCTGGGCCGTAATACCAAACTCATCCGCATAAGATGCTCCTCCCAGTCGGAACTTGGCCTCAGCCCGCATCAGCAGCACGTCGGCAAAGCGGAAGAGCACGATATCATTATCCATCAGTGTGCCGTCCTTCATGGCATTTCTGTCGATCTCGTACTTCTTCATCCGTGCTCCTGCGGTTTCGACATAAGGACTTCCGCTCAGGTCCAGCTTCACCTCCCAGGGATGATAGGCCAGCGGATTGCCTTTGCGGTCGAGGATGTAATCTCCGTTGTAGTCAAAGACTTCGTCGGCCCAGTAGTTAAAGAAGAACCGCGGGTCCTCGTCCTCGGTGCCGTAGCCGAAGATCTCCAGCACCCGACGCGTGGCACAGGAACCGTTTTCACCCGTGAATCCGTAGGCACTGGCATGACGATAGTGGTAGGAACGGTGCATGTTCTGCTGCAGGGTGGTATAGAGGTCCCGATCCATGGGAATCGTCCATATATTCTCGCAGGAATTCTCGTTGCGGATGACGAAGTTCGAGGTATAATAAGGTTCCAGCTTATAGCCCATACCTTCTAGGATATTGCAGTAATAGATCGTCCGCTCCCATTGAGGCTGCCCACTGTAGACCTCCGCATTCAGCATCAACTTGGCCAGCGCGAAGGTCGCTACGGGTGCGGTCACACGCCCGTAGTATCGGTTCTGCTTCTGACTATACTCATAAGGCAGGTAGTCCATCACCCCCTCCAGCTCGTTGACAGCGAACCGAAAGACCTCTTCCCTTCTCGACTGCTTCACCTCTTGCATCGACACCCGCGTCGAAGTGACAATGGGTACATTGCCGAACAAGTCGATGAGATACCAGTAATAGATGGCCCTCAAGGCCCGCACCTCGGCGCAATAGCTCCAGAAGTCCTCGTCCGTCAGCAAATACCGGTGCTCTGCCAGCTGTTCCAGCGAGCGGTTGCAGAGCGTGATCACCTTATAGAGATAGAGCCATGCATTCCCTGCCAGCGAGTGCCCCGCCTTCCAGGAATGACAGTACATCTGCTCCCATAGTCCCCCGTCATACCAGTCTCCGCCACGTGTGGGCAATATCGCCTCATCAGATCCGAAGGTCTGGAGGTCATAAACCCCTCGGCAGGTACCTTGCAGCCCCTCGCCCTCTTCGCTGCCACCGATATAAGCATACAGCGTGGCCACCGTATTCTGGAAAAGCGACGTTGCCGAAGTGTACGCCTCCTCCACTGGTATCTGGTCTCGGGGTTCCTCCTGCAGGCTGCATGCCTGCATCACCACAAGGCCTATCAATAAAAAAACATCATACCTTCGCATATCTTTCATTATCTATTTTCTAAACTCAAATTTCAATATTTCAACTTATCAACGTTTCAACATTTCAACTTTTCAATATTTCAACTTATCAACGTTTCAACATTTCAACTTTTCAACTTTTCAAAACACCACGCTCAACCCAAAGGTGTAGCTTCGATACACCGGCCTC
>JAEEGL015365367.1_pt1 | contig 15467 bp, 19 predicted proteins | sample 9134231 | NCBI WGS metagenome assembly JAEEGL01 (sample SAMN16246548, study PRJNA631951) | gut metagenome | biome: gut microbiome; feature: rumen; material: fiber-attached | host: Bos | place: Iran: Karaj | collected 2018-10
CTCAGTAATCCTTATTACTGCCGAAAAACCAGGCTTATCCTACTTTGGTATTAACTCTGTTACGCGTGACGGTGACTACAATATCTACATCAATACCAGCTCCGTAGACGCAAATGATACAATTAATGTCGAAGGAAAAGCTATCCTGGTTAAGATTGACAATATTCAGCCAAAATACGTTGAAGTGACCGAAAGAAGCGAATAAATGATTAAAACGGAAGACGAGAAGAATAATTTCAAGAGGGAAGTTGATCCAAAACTTTCCAAGCTATTGATGCGTATTATTTGCGGTGTCATTATTGCCTTTACGATTGGAATGCTTGCCTTCACGTTTTATGCCCAGGGTCAATTAACTGACACCTCGAGCAAAGAATTAAATAATAATTACACCTATAATAAATAGTATGAGAATAATTGAGAAAAAATGCCCAAACTGCCAAGCTAACTTAGATTTCAAGGTTGGCGAACGTGACGTTGAATGTAAATCATGCCGTCGCAAGTTTGCTATTGAATATGACCACGAGCTTGAAGAGAGCCATCTTCAGCCAAGTGATTTTAACCTAAAACCAATGAGAGCGGCCCGCAATTTTATCTTTATTACCGCAATCGTCATTATGATCATGGGGATTATAATGTTTGGCATAGTGAGCATTAATGCTGTAAAGATGCATCAAAAAGCTAATAAAATATTTGAGCAATCGGTCGGCTTTTAAGCCACTAACAAGAGCTCGCGATAGCGTGAGCTCTTTATTTTTTCTCAAAGATATGATAAAATTACAGAAGTTGCCGCGATAGCTCAGTTGGTAGAGCGCATCCATGGTAAGGATGAGGTCCCGGGTTCAAATCCCGGTCGCGGCTCCATTTTTTATGTCTTTATTTCAAGAAACCATTGACGATTTGTGATTCAGCCTGATTCCTCGTTAGCCCAAGCGTCATCAGTTTAGTCAATTGCTCGTTTGCGATTCGTCCGATTGCGGCTTCATGGATTAATTCTGCATTCAAGTCTTGAGCATCAAGTGAGGGAGTAGCCAGTACCTGTGCGGAGTCCATCATAATCGCATCGCACTCAGAGTGCCCCTTACAAGCGGCCGCGCCGGTAATCATTGAAGAAAATACTTGTTTCGAAAAATCGCGCGCAACAGCTCGAGAGACGATATCTGTCGTACTGCCATCGTTTGTCATATTTACTCTAATCGTGCTATATGCGGTCTGTTTTCCGTGTGTTAGTAGCCGTTCTTGGATGCTAATCCTTGAATTCTTCTTCAATGTTGCTTCAGTTAGGCGATTTGTTGAATCTACGCCCCGTAGTTGTTCCATCTGGATTTCGGCGTAGCTGTTGTCTTCTAGGAATAGTTTCGTAGTTGGGTTAAGAATTTTTCCAGCGCCAGGTCCAGCACCATAATGTTTCTCAATATAGCGAACTTTGGCATTTTTGCCAATGTGAAACGTATGAATACCATCATGAATTGAGTTTTTCGTTCCGCAATTGTAAATGCCACAACCGGCAACGATAGTCACCTCGGCGTTGTTTCCGATATAAAAATCGTTATAAACCGCCTCCTTGAGTCCGCTTTTACTGATAATTACAGGTATATGCACGACTTCATCGTGAGTATTTGGCGAAATATAAATATTAATGCCGCTACAATCTGTCTTCGGCTCAATGTTGATATTCTTTGAACTATGTCTGCTTACGGATTTGCCATTGATGCGAAAATTATATGCCCCAGATGGAATACCCGATATATCGGCCACTTCATGGAGTAACTCGCGTTCTATCTGATCTAGATCTTTCATTCTGAAATCTCCAATATGGACTTTACCTGTGCAAGCTTACCATTTTTAAGTACAAATATTCTGTCGGCAACCTTCATGATCTTCTCTTGGTGGGAGATGATAATAATGCTGCCATTAGGGTTCTGCTTTCGAATTTTCTTAAAAATTGATATGAGCTTCTCAAAACTCCAGATATCAATCCCAGCTTCCGGTTCATCGAAAATCATCAGTCTAGCGTTGCGCGCTAACACTGAGGCAATTTCGATTCTCTTGAGCTCTCCGCCAGAAAGAGAGGCGTTAATTTCGCGATTTAGATATTGATTGCTGTCTAGGCCAACCATTCCGAGAAGCTTCTCGTAATCAGTCTTTTTGTCGATAAGAAAAGTTTCATTTCCGGTCGCGGCGACTTGCAAGATATCTTTCACGCTCAGGCCTTTGAAATGAATAGGTTGCTGAAAAGAATAAGCTATGCCAAGCTTGGCTCTATCTGTTATTGATAAATTGCTAATATCCTTACCATTAAAAAGAATTATTCCAGATTGCGCCTTTCGGATGCCCATAATTATTTGAGCAAAAGATGATTTCCCGCTGCCGTTCTGTCCGGTTATTACGACTATCTCGCCAGCTTTTGCTTCAAAATTTAGATTATCAAGAATATAGCGGCGTTTACTGCCACTACCCACGCAGTAGGATAAATCACGAACCCTCAACATTACTTTTATTTTAAGATATAAGATCAAGAAAAACCACCCCAGTGAAGGGGCGGTTATTTGTTTTGTCGAACAGAAAGGATACCGAGAATGATCCCGCAACTTACGCCGAATAGATTGAGTACGATGTCGTTAATATCGAGGACGCGTCCGGGACGATAATATTGTACGAGCTCATCATAGATTGCAATCACGCTGCAAAACAGAGCACTTAGGCAGATTGCTGTCTTAAAGCCTCCGCATACCAACACGAGCGCGCGATAGAAAAGAATCGCAAGAACAAAGTGCATCATAAAGTGCGCGAGCTGTCTCAGAGAAGCATGAAAGCTATAATACTTAACGTCGATGCCGATTTTAGCGAGGAGCGAGCTTAAACCACCAGCAATCTGCCCAGATAGCTCAGCGCTGCCTTCGCCTTTTTGGCGAGAAAGAAAAATTGTCAGTGCCAGCCAGAGCAGTACCAGGCTCCAGCGGAAAACCTTTTTCGCTGTCAACAAAAACACCCCCTTGTAAGTTGCTAGAGTAAATCTCGAAACTATATTATAACCTAAAAAAGCAAAGAAATCAATTAATCTTCAGCATCATCTTCAAGGATTATTTCGCGTTCAGAGGCTTCAGCGTTCAGTTCTTCGTCTACAACTATATTGTATTCAACTTTAGTCCCATCGTCTGATTCAAAGGTTACGATAGTAGATCCGGCTTTGGTTCCCTTAAATACAAATTCATGCTTGGTAGTTTTCTCGTTGTCCTCGATTTCTTCGTGCAACTGGATGTCAAGGAGCTCAACTATATCCGAATCGTTGATGTTATAGCTCCAATCCTCGCCATTTAACGCGGTAACAATAACCGAAGCCGGTTTCGGCTCTTCTTTTGTATCCACGGCATTATTATTGATATCGGCAACATCAGTCTCCACGACATCGTCGGGAGAATGGAGTAGCATAATTGTCCCGCCGACCAAAACGGTCAACAAAGCGAGACCAGAAACTACTGGAACTGCTCTTAGCAGGTGGCGTTTAGTTTTTTGCATATGTCTCCTCGTGCATATAACTAACCATTAAGGCCATTATAGCATACTTGACAAATAAGCATAAAAGCGTTATAATAAGAAAATAGGTTGCTCTTTTCGAGATTTCTTACTTTCCGCAGATTAATATAAAAACGAGGTGACGAACTTGCAGGGTTTTAGTACTTGTTCGAAAGCACAATTGATCGAAGATATCCTTGCCACAATTCGACGCAAGGCTGAGCGCAAAAAGGTTAAAGACCAAAGCGCAATCGTTTCAATCGGTCTCGTGCCCGTAAATGAGGGCGCAGAAGAATGGCTCGACGGCAAAAACGAGAACGGACTCATATTAAGTGCGAATCCGCTAATCCGCGGCGGCTTCATCAATCTCAAGATGGTAGAGCGAATCGGCGAAATCAGCAAGCTAATGCTTGCATCTAAGATTCGAAAGATTAGTCGTGGCAAAAACGGCGTCGCTATCTTCTATGATATACGTGAGTTTGATATTGAGGCGGGCATTATTAGCGATCCGGCAATGGAGATATATGTCTATGTCGGAGGAATTGAAATCAGCATAGAAAAAGCTGAACAAATCGCGCTGTCTGCTGTCAAGCCTATCAAAGAATGGTCTAGCTTGAACGACCTCATTGTATTAGAGCAAATCTACAATAAGTAAGAAATCAAAAACAACAAAAAGGCCGCGTTTCGACGCGGCCTAATCCTTATTTCGGCATTTTTACTTTAATATTTTTCGGAATATCAATTTCGTCGATACTAGAAACAATTAATTTGCGAATAGTCTTGCCATTATTAGTCTCAGACTTCACGATCTTATTTGCCTCCATTGTGTCAATAATCAAGGCGGCACGCGTGTAGCCGATATGGCAGAGCTTCTGGATATTTACTGCCGATATGGTTTCTCGTTTGTTTTTTAATGCATCATTGACTGCATTGATAATCATCTGCCAGTTTGCGGCAAAATACTCGAGATCTTCTGGGAATTTTACGGACACGCCATCTGGAATGACTACATCATACACTGATTTAATGCAAAGTTCATATTTGCCCTTATCATTACGTTTGATGATATTGTTGTCTTCCATGGTAGTTAAGAGACTCGACGTGCGGCCATAACCGATGTTAAATGCACGCTGAATGCTTGAAGTAGAGAGCGAAATTTCGCCTTTTAGTGCCTTATTCGTGATATCGATAATCGTTTGCCATTCGGAGTCAAAATTGGAAGAGATAGCCTTCGCTGGCACTCCCGCAAAAGTTGTATATGCTGGGACATTTTTTGTCACGACACTACCAGCACCCACGATTGCATTTTTACCAATAGATACGCCCGCTAAAATCGTTACATTACCGCCAATCCAGGCATTATCATCGATCGTTACTGGTAGCGCTTGCTCGAGGCCTTGAGCACGACGGTCCGCCTCTTTAGGATATGAAGTAGTATAAATATTACAATTTGGGCCAATTTTCACGTCATTGCCAATTTTAACTTTGGCTGCATCTAAAATTGTCAGACCAAAGTCTGCAAAAAAGTTATCGCCAATTTCGATATTCTTTCCATAGTAGCAACGGAATGGCTGTTCGATTTTGGCATTATTGCCGACAGTACCAAGGATTTGGCGGATTTGCGCATCTCGTCCCATAAAATCTGATGCTATCGTCAGATTATATCTTTGCAACAGCGTACGAGTTGTCGTGCGCTCAGTTACTAATTGGGGGTCATTGGATAGATACCAAACACCACCTAGCATCTTTTCTTTTTCGTTCACTTTGACTCCTTTAGATAATTAATTGCCTCTGTGGCAGCGATTGCGCCATCACTAGTTGCTGTTACGAGTTGGCGTACGGTTTTATCGCGTACGTCGCCGGCCACGAATATCCCCGGAATGTTCGTATGGCAGTTTTCGTCAGCTTTAGCATAACCACCTTCTACTAATTCTAACCCATCTATAAGATTATGTGTATTCGGAACTCTTCCGATAGAAACAAACAGACCATCGACCGTAATAGTATCACCGGTATCTAGCTCGATTGATTCAAGCTTCTTTTCGCCAGATAATTTAGAAATATTTGCGTTCAAGACTAGTTCAATATTATCTTTAGATTTTACTTTATCAACGAGAGCCCCGTCAGCGCGAAATTCGTCGCGACGATGTATTAGATAGACCTTATCTGCAATATCAGATAAATACAAAGCTTCATGTAAAGCAGAATTTCCGCCACCATTGACGGCCACGACCTTATCTTTATAAAAGGCGCCATCGCAAGTTGCGCAATACGAAATGCCTTCACCTTCATATTTTTCTTCATTAGGAATGTTCAACTTTCTTGGCGTAGTGCCGGTCGCAATGATGACTGATCGGGCTTGGTACGCGCCCATTACGCCATCGGCAGGATAAATAATTCGAAATACACCATCATCCTTTTCTATTTCAACGACTTCTTCGTACTCTATTCTTACGCCTAAATCTTCTGCCTGCTTAGTGAGAATCCTGCCAAATTCAGGCCCGGTTATACCCGGAGCTGCTGGATAATTGCTGATTTTTGATGTATTGATGATTTGCCCACCAGGCGTTAAAGCCTCAAAAACGATCACCTTTTTGTTTGCTCTGGCAGCGTAAATGCCTGCCGTTAATCCGGCCGGCCCAGCCCCAATAACTGCAATGTCGAACATTATTTAATCTCCAACATTTTAATTAGCCTTCGTTTTGGCAGAAGCCCAACTTTGCGATCTACTTCTTCGCCATTTTTGAATAAAATAAGGCACGGAATACTACTGACTTCATATTCGCGCGCTAAGACTTCTTCTTCGTCAATATCAACGGCAACAATTTTAAAATCACCATCCATTTCGGATACGTCTTCAAGGATCGGATGAAGCGCTTGGCATGGCGGGCACCAGGTTGCGTTAAAATCAACTAGTACGGGAACTTTTGCGGCAAGTACCTCTTTTTTGAAATTTTCACTTGTTCCATTAATAATACTCATGGACCTCCTATTACTTCAATTATAGCAAATCAACCATTTTACAAAAACTAACAGATGTGCTAAAATATTACCAATATGGCAAAGAAAAATAATACCAAGCGCAAGCTTGTTGGTTTGGTTTCTGAAGAATCTGGTATTCGCCTTTACTATACCAAGAAGAACACCATGAATACGCCAGACAAGCTCAGCCTTCGTAAGTACGACCCAGTTTTGCGCAAACATGTGGTCTTTACCGAGACGAAGAAGAACCTTGGCCGCAACGAAGTAAAGGAAAAGAAGCGCTAAATAAAATATGCCCCACTCGAGAGGGCATATTTTTTATACTTTCGTCACTCGCTTATGCTAAAATATACTATAAGAAAAGGAGGTATTTTGATGGAAGCCGAAAAAAAGACAGGCCGTCCGAATACTTGGATGATAGTTGGTATTATATTGGGCGTTATTTCCGTTGCATTGGGTGTTATTCTTGCAATAACATATGCAAATATGCCTAACCGCGACGAAATCGCTGCAGAAGCCTATGATGAGGCAAAAGATGAATATAAGGATGAGCTCGCAAAGCTCAGGCAGTATTATGAGATCCGCCTCAAACGAAATAACACACCAAGCAGTGATAACGAAGAAAAACCAGATGAGGCCGATGTTGAGCCAGAAGATGATAAGTATAACGAGCTGTATAGTATTTATCCAGTTAACGCGACTTCGACCCAAAAATATATTTATATCCCTGCCGTAAATAAGAAGCTAAAAATCGACTCCAGCATCAAAAACGTCAAGTATATCGCTGTCGAAGACGGGATTTATGTATGGGCAATCGCGAAAGATGCTCCGAAAAATGACTACGAGTTCCTCAAACAAGGGCCACTAATTACTATCTCTATTAATTCTAAAGAATACATTGATACATACATGAGAATAGAGCCAGATTTGGCCGATCAAATTAAAAAGATGAAAGATGAAGCAATTATCTTCAATAATGGAAATTATTTAGGTATCCACTACTGGTTTAATAGTGCTTATACGATAGAAGACGAAGAGGAAGACGAATGGCTAGTAAAGAGCCGTGAAGCCGTATTAAAAATCGTAAACAACAAAGATAATTACGAGGATATAGAATAATGGAACCACAGAATCAGACAGAGCAACAAACTAGCGGTTGGTCTCCGCAGGCGGCTACTGCTACGGGTCCGATAATGCAACCAATGGCAGCGGCAAATATTGCCGGGGCGCAAGCTATGCCACAGCAACCTATTCCTCAAGGACAAGCAGCGCCACAGATGCAAGTTCAGACACCTACTGTTGCCGATTTAACCGTACATAAAAAGGGAGTTGGTCTCAAAATCGCTTTAGTCTTTCTAATTCTCTTGCTAATCGGCGTAAGCGTGTTTGCTACGATGTCTTTCTTAGGCTCGAGCGAAAAAGACGCACAAATATCAGATTTGGAATCTCAAATTGAGGATAAAGATGAAAAAATTAAAATCGCCGTTGATGGTCTTGGACTTAGCGACGAAGAAGAATTAACTCAAGATACGCTCGATCGTATTCGTTCAGAGGGCGCCACTAGATTACATATAGATTTTACCGGTTTAACTAATACGCTCACGGCGAATTGGATTAAGGTGTCTGCCGACGCGAAAACTATGTTGGCCGACGTGAATATTGGTGGCACTGGCTACTATTATTACCGTAAAACTGGCAATCCGTGGAAAATGGCGTATGCCTATACGAAGACGGTTTCGTGCCGCAATATTACGAAAGAGGCGATGCAAGTTGTAGTTTCTATGGGCTTAGAGAAGAAAACAGGATCAAATGGCGTAAAATACGACTGTCTCGACACGTCTAGTAATGATAAGATGTATACGTTCGAGGACGCTCTTAAGGCAGAAATATTCAAGGCTGGGTCAAATACATCAGTCGAACTAAATGTGGATGAAGATATCTTGAATCTCGACGCAAATTCGTCGGCAACTTCAGATACACCAAAAAACACCTCCCCAGATGAAGGTGTTTCTCGGTCTCTAGACAAATCCTAGATTAGTTGTAAATATTTTCTACTAAGATGCTTGGACCCATCGTGGTCGTAATATAAACAGATTTTACGTACTGACCCTTGATGGATGCAGGCTTCTGGCTCTTGAGGCTTTCGACGAAAGCGTTGACGTTTTCCATGAGCTTATCAGCGCCGAAGGATACCTTGCCGAGGCCAACGTGGACAATAGCTTGCTTATCTACGCGGTATTCAATCTTACCGGCCTTGGCTTCCTTGACTGCTTTCTCAATATCAGTAGTAACGGTGCCGGCCTTTGGATTTGGCATCAAACCTTTAGGGCCAAGCAAGCGAGCGTATTTGCCGAGTTTTGGCATGTATTGAGGAGTAGAGATAAGAACATCGAAATCGAGCTGTTCTTTGTCGAGACGCTTGGTGAATTCTTCGTCTTCAGCGATATCTGCACCAGCAGCCTTAGCGGCCTTAGCTAGATCAAGTGGAGCAAACACAGCTACGCGAGTTTCTTTACCAGTACCAGCTGGCAAGGTTACGGTCGCGCGGATGTTTTGATCAGCTTGACGAGGATCGACGCCTAAGCGGAAATGCATCTCGAGGGTAGCGTCAAACTTTACAGGGCTAGTCGCGACAGCGAGTTTAACGGCATCTTCTAGGCTATACGCATTGCCTTTTTCAACTTTTTCGTTAGCTTTGCGGTAATTCTTGCCACGGCGTTCAATGCGTGGGCGAGTAACTGGCTTAGGGCCAACTTTCTTTTCAGGTTCAGCGGCTTTCTCGGCCTTGCGAGCTTGGCGCTCAGCTTCGGCTTTTACTTCTTCTTGATGTTTCTTAGATTTTTTGCCAGCTTTAGCGAATTTTTCTTCAACAACTTCTTCAGCTGGAGTTTCGACTGCTTCTGGAGCGGTCTCAAGAACTTCTTTGGCTTCTTCTGCCATGATATCCTTTCGCGGTACAAACGAGCTTTTACTCTCCCGACCATTAAAATTAACTTGCTATATCTTATCATAAAATTAGTCGAAACGCAAGAAAAAGGCGCCGCATACGAATTACGGCGCCATGATGATTGCGAAGAATACGACTCCAAGCGAGATTGAATCCATGCGGTCGAGATAACCCCCATGCCCACGCAGTGGGAATTCTAGCCATCCCAACACGGGCAAGCTTCGCAATCCGTCACCGGAGTCTTTTATTCCTAGCTGTCTCTTAGTCGCCGATCCAATAATATCGCCAAGCTCTGCCACAACACCACCAAAGATAGTGAAGATCAAAATCTTTGGAGTAATAGCAATTCCGAGCCAACCGCACAGTAGTAATGCGATGAAAGATGCCAGTATCCCCCCGACAAATCCCTCATAAGTCTTGTTTGGCGAAATCTTGGACAAGAAGTTGACGCGATGTTTGCCGAAAATCTTTCCGACGGCGAATGCCCCGACATCCGTAAGCGAACAGAGAATCACGACGAAGGCTAATTGCTGGCGCGATATGACTAAGCAGCCGAACAGCGCAAAGAATAAAATCAGCAATTGCCACACCCAAACTCCGTAAGGCTGACAGGCGAGGGGTTCCATACGCCAAGGTTGGGCCTGGCTAATGATTAGTATTTCCGCCGCAGACATGGTGAAGCAGAAAATGAAAAGCGCGTTGAAAAGCTGTCCGTCGAACCCAAAGAAACAGAGAAGAAGTGCTCCGATAATCCAAAGTGCTCCAATTACTCTTCCTTTCATAAATCCACCTCCTTCATGAATCGCTCGGAAAAGCAAAAGTACTAATATTATAACATAAAAATGGCGCCCCGTTAAGAGCGCCCTGCGATAAGAATGATGAAAAAGATAAATGCTAGACTGGCAGAGTCAAAACAATCGAGATAACCATGCCTTGAACGTATTAATACTTCAAGTTTGTTGAAAACTGGAAGGTTTTGCGTTTTGTCGCTGGAATCTTTAATCCCAAGCTCTCTTTTTGCTGCAGAACCCACTAGATCACCGACTGCACAAGGTATGAACCCGGTGCAGATGTAGATGACATTAGCAGTAGATATCGGCAAATCGAGGATAAGTAAGATAGCAAAACCTGCGGCAATTGATCCGATTATTTCGCCAAGATAGCCCTCGTATGTTTTGTTCGGCGAGATATTTTTTGAGAAAAACGGACGATGTGTGCCGAAGAGCCTCCCGGACAGAAGGCCAGATGCGTCGGAGGCTGTCGCAATGCAAATCCAAAGCATGTATTCTTTCCAGCTCAGATGGTTCATGAACAGCATGACTAAAGCGATAGCTAGTATGAGTGTCATTGCGCTACAAGCGATTGCAGGAAAATAGTCAGATGATTTGTTGACGTAGATTGAGCTAACGAATATTTCAAGGATTGCCAGTACGAAGCACGTAGCAATCACGAGCTTAAATGGCCAAGACTCTAATACTATCGATGTGATAAAAAACGTGATGCATATCAAGATGGTATCGGCTACTTCTTGTCGCGGCGGTATTCTAGGTACCGTGCCTTTCATGTGTACCACACCCCTTTCATCATTTGTAAGGTACAATAGTGTATACTATATAACAAAAAAGCCACCCCGTAAAGAGTGGCTAATCTGCAGAATTATTCAACTACTTCTACGCCCATTGAGCGAGCAGTGCCAGCGATAACTTTGCAAGCACCAGCTTCGTCGACGGCGTTGAGCTGATCTTTCTTAACTGCGGCAATTTCCTTAATCTGAGCCATGGTGATCTTACCAACTTTCTCAGTATTAGGACGACCGCTACCTTTTTCGAGTTTGATTTTTTCGCGAATCAAATCGTCAACTGGCTGACCTAAGCAAGTCCAGTCGAAAGTGCGATCTTCGTAAACCTTAATGTGAACGATAACGTTCTTGCCCTGAAACTCTTTTGTTGCCTCGTTGAATGGATTAATGAAATCCATCATATTAAGGCCCCACTGACCAAGGGTGCTACCTACTGGAGGTCCAGCTGTTGCTTTACCGCCAGGAATGCGCAACTTAAGGTTGCCGATGCATTTTTTACCTGCCATTTGTTAATAATCCTTCTCCGGCTTTGAAGCGCTTCACCGGAAATTACGTTTAATTAAACGTGCGTAACGGCGTATATTATACATCAAAAAGCCCCCAGACGCAAATCTGAGGGCTTTAGATAAACTAGTCGTCAATCTTCTTGACTTGAAGAGCATCGAGCTCAACGGCGGTCTCGCGACCAAACATTGAGACGAGCACTTTAAGTTTACCCTTATTGGAGTCGATTTCCGAAATGGTACCCTCAAAGCCCTTGAATGGACCGTCGGTAACAGACACGACTTCGCCAACTTCGTAGTTGACGGTAAATTTAGGATCATCAACACCCATACGCTTCTTAATCTTTTCAATTTCTTTCTTAGAAACTGGGGTCGGCTGCGTGCCAGTGCCGACAAAGCCAGTTACGCCAGGCGTGTTGCGGATAATGTACCAAGTTTCATCAGAAAGGCACATCTCAACCAAGACATAACCCTGGAAGATTTTTTTATCAGCGACACGGCGCTTACCATTTTTAATTTCAATCTGTTTTTCTTTTGGAACGAGAGCATCAAAAATCTTATTTGCGAGATCGGCACTACCGATACGCTGTTTGATGGAATCGGCAACCTTGTCCTCGTAGCCAGAGTAGGTGCTAATTGCGTACCATGCGCGCGAACCATCGTAGCGGTTAACGGCCATAATTAAAATCCTCCATAAACTAGGTTAAATAAATAAGTAAATAGCATATCGAGAAGCATAATGAACACCGCGATAATGACTACATAAATAACAACAGAAAGCACGAGTTTCCAAGTTGCTTTACGATCAGGCCAACGGACCTGGCGTACTTCGCGGAAAGAATCGCGAATATAGTGGCCAAAAGCTACAAATGGGCGGAATAGAATGAAAGGTTTTTTGCCTTCACGGGCAGCTTTACGGGCGGCTTTCTTCTCGGCCTTTGCGAGTTTTTTGGCTTCTTTGCGGTCCTTGGTGCGGACCTTTTTGTTCTCGCTATTCTTTGCTTTTACTGTGACTTTGCGAGTAATTTCAGCTGGCTCGTCGGATTTTTTAGCTACTTTTTTCTTAGAGTCGCCGTCATCCTTCGCCTTAATTCTGGTTACGTTTGCCATGAATTGCTCCCATTAAAAATAGTCCTTTCGGACTCTTGTCAAGAGTATAACAAAAAGCCGGCACTTTTGCAAATGCCGGCGTTTGGTTTAGAACAGATAATTTAGATAATCGCGCATCATGCGTGAACCAGAACAGATGTCAAGATAAGCAATTAGCTCGCGATGAATCCAATATTCGAGATCGAAATCGTTCTGCCATGCTTTACAAGCGACTTCCATTTGGCGATAGAGATTTTCGGTTTCTTGTTCCTCGGTCTTACCGTCAATTGTAAGGTAATTATCTGAAGGCATATCAGCAACGCCACCATCGTGGGTGGAAATCAGGATACCCATATTAGCAACGTCCTTCATCCAGCTTGTACCACAAGCCTCAAGTCCAACGATTGGGGTATTAATAGAGCTATTTGCGCCTAACGAAAGCGCCAAACCAAGTTCCTCATCGTAATCCGGCAAGTAGTGCACGCGTTCTTTAAGGATAGGATGTGAATCAATCAATTTGAGTGTATCCATCAATTTCTTAAACATCCTTTCATCGCCCATATGAACGCGACCAGCCAAGATGTAGTGCGCATTGTATCGCCGTAAAATATCTGCAAGCCTATCCGGATCATTAAATGGAAGCGTTGGACGCTTATAATCAACAAAGCGACGCTTAAAATCGAATAAGAAGGCATTCTCTGGAATATGTACTGGGTTCCCATATTGATCCGTACGGTGCGAGAGGATTTCGTTCAGTTTTGCGCGGCCAAGATTCTTGAGATGATGAATGTCTGCGGCCGAGATTCTCTCGACGGCATCCTCAAAATCGACCGTAGTAGGCAAATCGAACTTATCGAGGATTCCGTGCTCATGATAATAATTCATAATTTCGGGCAACACCCAAGTGCGCATATGAATACCATTTGTAACACTCTTAAATTTAATACGGGTACCATTTATATCGTGATAATTTGCGACGCGAGCATGTAATTTCGAAACGCCCGAGCGAAGTTCAGCAATCTCTACCGTAGGAGTCGAAAGGCGAATTACGCCATCAGTAAATTTATCGGAAAGCCAGCGGCGTACGGAAGTGCTTTTAATATTCGGGAATACATAACGCTCAAACTGTTCGTAGTGGAAGGTCGCTTCAGCTGCTTGTACGAGCGTATGGTTAGTATAAAGTGTATGCTTTCGGGTATATACAATAGCCTCATAAACGTTCATGCCGGAGCTGACAAGCTCATCGAGGCGTGCAACAGCGGCAAAGAAAGTGGCCACTTCATTAAGTTGGATTACGGCAGGGCGAAGTCCAACCAGTTTTAAAGCTTGATAGCCGCCAAAGCCTAAAGCTACTTCTTGGTATAAGCGATGGTCTGAGCCAGATTCACCAGAATAAAGCTCGCCAAAGTTTGGCTCGGTAATACATAAGAAACGAGAAGAGCCCATCTGCTTTTCGATAACTGATAATTCTACAGAAGTGGTGGATGTTTTAATACGGACATTATCAACATAGTTAAATCCATAATCATGATAGTCGCGCTCCTCATGATAGTCGATCTGCTCCATGTTTTGCATCCTTTGATGTGATTCCCATGGATAAAATGGCGTCACAAGTACAAAAGGAACTTGCAATTGCTCGGCAACACGGCGCATATCGGCCGCCAAAACGCCGAGACCACCGCCGCCGCGAATGCCATTGGATTTATCGTAAGTTTCAATAGTCCAATAACAATATGGGCGTTCTGGAGATAATTTTTGAGTTAATTTGTCGCGACTAATCGCAGAGTAAAACTGCTCGACGTCCTCAACGGAATCAAGCGGATGATATACCCTGTGATCTGGATTATAGTTTTCCACCCTTATTTCCTATGTTTTATTCTTATGCTTTTTCTATTTTATCATAACAAATTATTCGAGAAAAAACCACCTAAATTTATCAAGAAAAACCGGCCCATGGAGGGGCCGGTGCGAGGAAGGAAATTACGGGTACATTAAATATTCCGCTTTTGCAGCAGTCAGTGAATGACAAATACTCTGCAGGAACTCATATTCGAACATACGACCACGATGATGTTCGCATTTTCTACGAATAAGACTGCCGACTTGAGCCATACTATAGCACTCGCCAAAGTGGAGTTTGTAGAGCTTTTTTAGATTAAGGCCTCTAGTGCAATCTTTCGGCGGTACCACTCCGCAAGACAAGAATTCGCAATCCGTAATGCCGGCGCGAACCATCGACGTAGCAATCAATGTCATTGTCGGCGGTTCAGCGCGCTCGAGATTGTCATATTCAGTCTTACTGCGGAATACGGTAGCTCGCCTTGTAGCGGATGGCGCAACCCAAATTACGCCATGGTTCTTGGCGAATTCGACGCAGAGGTCGACGTAGCGCATGCTGAAACCTTTACGCAGCGTTTCGATGATAGTCATGTCATCGGGCGTAGCGTATTTCTGCATTTTTTCGTAAGTGGACGGCGTGATAATCGGTGTTAGGTGAATGCCAAGACGTTCCAGCTTGTCTGCTACGGGCATCAGGGCTTCGTACCAAGGAAGGTTAACGGGGAATAGATGCGAGTGAGCGCCATGATCATCGAGGCAAATGCGAAGGAAACGAATGATCTCGCCCAACGACGGATGATTAAAACCGATAACGAGATTATTAGTGCGTTTAGGGATAACTCCATGAATTTCCGCAGGTGCGGCCCATTCCAAGAGCTTTGCTAATTTCGCAGCCACACGACGATCGTGACGATAAGTGTTCTTATCTACGCCGCTAGTGCCCCAAACCCAGTTAATTACGAGGCGGCAGATCAGCCCCGGCCATCTCATCTCGGCGCGCAGTTTATGACAACCA
>JAEEGL015697699.1_pt1 | contig 15467 bp, 11 predicted proteins | sample 9134231 | NCBI WGS metagenome assembly JAEEGL01 (sample SAMN16246548, study PRJNA631951) | gut metagenome | biome: gut microbiome; feature: rumen; material: fiber-attached | host: Bos | place: Iran: Karaj | collected 2018-10
CACAGCGCTGTATTCATGGGAGCTGCTTTCTGCGGATGGGCGGCATCGCGAGGGGTGAGAGCAGAAGAAATTTCCGAGAGTGTAACAGCGGAAGAAGCTTCCGCCATAAAACCGGTTCCGCCTGCCGTGCCGCTCAAGGCAGGGATCCTTCCTCCCGCCTTCTTCATCTTCGGCGGCATTCTCTGGACGTCCATGACAAAGGCATCAAGTTATTACACGCTTCCATATTATCTGATGATCCTGCCTATGACAGGTTACGGTCTTTACAGACTGATGACTTCGGAACAGCTTGTCGACCGTCTCGGGACCATAACCGGCAGGAAACAGGAGGAGGAAACCGCCGCGGAGGCGGAGGCCGAAGAGGCTCCGGTCACGGTCGATTTTTCCGCGGATGAGGAACTCTCCGGAACACCGGATGCACCGGACGATAAGGATGCCGCGCCTGCCGAACCGGCCAGGAAAAAGAGCATCCGGGACATCGCGTCGATGAATACGAAGGAGATCGGCGGCGAAGAAGACACGGACGATCCGGCATGAAACAGGCTTCTGCCGTCTGCCGTCGGGAGGATCATAAAACTGCCGGATTTTGAAAAGAATAGTGATTTGGGTTGAGAAATCGCGGAAAGCGGTGTAAAGTGTCTTCATTAAGGCATCATGCCGGTTTACGGCATACAGTTTTTGAGGGGAGGTAACTATGAACGAAAGAGAACGGCTCGGCAGCAGGCTGGGATTCATTATGCTGTCAGCTGGCTGCGCCATCGGGTGCGGCAATGTTTGGAAATTCCCGTGGATGTGCGGCCAGTACGGCGGCGGCAGCTTTATGCTGGTCTATCTGCTCTGCCTCATCATCCTTGGACTTCCTGTCCTGATCATGGAGTTTTCGGTCGGCCGCGCGGCGCAGACAAGCCCCGTGCGCATGTTCAGCAAGATCGAGAAGCCCGGGCAGAAGTGGGGCTTTATCGGCTATCTGATGCTGTTCGGCAACTTCGCGCTGATGGCATTCTACTGTGTGGTTTCCGGATGGATCATCTATTATTTCTACCGTTTCCTGACAGGGCAGACGGCGGACCTGGGGTTCGTGGGAATGATCCTGAATCCTTCCGTCAACGTCATTTTCCTGCTCATCACGGTCGCTGTGGCGTTCGTCATCCTGAGCTTCAATCTGCAGGGCGGCCTTGAGCGTGTCACGAAGATCATGATGTGCGCTCTGCTCGTTCTGCTCATCGTCCTTGCCGGACACAGCATGACGCTCGAGGGGGCTTCCAAAGGACTTGCCTTCTATCTGATTCCCGACTTCAGCAAGATCACCGGCAGCGTGATCGTCGGCGCGATGAACCAGGCGTTCTTCACTCTGTCGCTCGGCATAGGCAGCATGGCGATCTTCGGCAGCTATATCGGCAAAGAGCGCTCTCTGATGGGCGAATCGGTCCGCGTCATCGTACTGGATACTTTCGTTGCCGTCATGGCCGGCCTCATCATGTTCCCCGCCTGCTTCACCTACGGGATGGAAGTCAATGCGGGACCGAGCCTGCTTTTCGACACGATGGCGGCAGTTTTCAACAACATGGCAGGCGGCCGCTGGTGGGGCACCCTGTTCTTCCTGTTCATGGTCTTCGCGGCGATGTCGACTGTGCTCGGCGTCTGCGAGAACATCCTTGCGATGATGAGAGAACTGACCGGCTGGAGCCGTGTACAGGGAAGCATTATCTGCGGTATCATCGTATTTGTATCCGGCCTGACGACAGCGCTCGGGTTCAGCGTGCTCAGCGGCTTCCAGCCCTTCGCGGAAGGCAGCAGCTGGCTTGATTTCTGGGATTTCATCGTCTCGAACAACCTCCTGCCGCTCGGTTCGCTCGTATTCGCGCTGTTCTGCTGCAACAAGTTCGGCTGGGGCTGGGACAACTTCATTGCCGAAGCCAACGCGGGCGAAGGCATGAAGGTCAAGGAGTGGATGAAGCCTCTGTTCCGCTTCGTCGTTCCGATCATCATCGTCTTCATCTACGTCTACGGGATCGTGACGTTCCAGTGGAAATAAGTTCCACATCAGTTATTTCAATGCCGTTTTTAAAGGAGCCTCTCAAGCAGGGGCTCCTTTTTCGTGCGCGAATAAATTGACTTTTGCCGGGCGTCACTCATAATGGAATCAGGAACCGGCTGCAGAGGGCCGCCCGGAAAAAACAACGTAAGACAGCAGTAAGGGGGAGTGACATGGGAGTACTGGATCTGAACAGGATCGCGCAGGTGGGCTACATCGTGAGCGATGTGGAGTCGGCCAAGAGATCTTTCGCTGCAATATTCGGGATGGAGGTCCCGCCGACCGTGGACAGCGGCGTGTATGAGGTGACGAAGACGGAATACATGGGGAAGCCGGCGCCGGAAGCCGCCTGTCTCATGGCGTTCTTCAATCTGGACAACGGATTCCAGCTGGAACTCATCCAGCCGAACGAGGCGCCCTCCACATGGAGGGAGTTTCTGAACGCGCACGGTGACGGGATCCATCACGTCGCGTACCGCGTGACGGACATGGACGCGGTGATCCGCGGCTGCGAGGCGGAGGGGATGAAACTCGTCCAGCGGGGAATGTACGGAGACGCGAGCGGACAGTACGCCTATCTCGAGGCACAGGACTCCATGAAATCCATCGTCGAGCTGCTTGAGAACTTCTGATAAAGAGGCATTCAGATTTTTAAAGCGACAATCAGACTTAAGAGGGGGAGAAAGATCATGTCGGACATCAACGTTCTGCTTATCTGTGACGACTACTGGCACCCGGCAGAGATCGTCGAGAAGGGGATCAGGGCTTTTTCGGAGAACAACCCCGGATACCGCTTTGACATCGTGCATGACGGCAAGGACATCCTGACGCCGGAGATGCTGGAGAGGTATCCAGTCATCATCAACGCCAAGAACAACAGCATCAACAGCGCCAACAAGGAGCCCTGGTTCGAAGAGGGCGTCTCGGAAGTCTGCCCCTCGCAGATCCGGGAATATGTGGAAAAGGGAGGACATCTCATCGTCATCCATTCCGGCAGCGCGTTCAACGAGAACATGCAGGAGGAATACCCTGAGAAATTCACGAAACCGAACAGCGAGTATATCGATCTCGTCGGCTGCCGCTTCCTCTATCATCCGCCGCGCTGCGAGACGACGTATCATGTGGCGGCGAAGGAGCACCCGGTCATGAAGGGCGTCGAAGACTTTACGGTGCGGGACGAGCACTATCATCTCGACGTGTTCGCCGATCCGGTCGAAGTGATCCTCACGTCCTCTTCCGAATCCGGAGGAGAAGGCATCATCGCGGGATATGAGAAAAAGGCCGGTGAGGGCATCATCCTCGTTCTGACGCCGGGACACAACCTGGATGTATGGCTTCATCCGCAGTTTCAGAAGATGCTGAAGAATGCGATCGATTACTGTGCGGAAAAGTGACCGGAAGCTGTTTCCGGAGAGGGAACATGTTCCCTCAAACCGCTAGATATGGTACAATTCTAAAGAGTCCGGCACAACGTCTGCGGTGATCCGTGAGACTGCGCCGGACTCAGAAATGTCATGAATCATCTGCTGCAAGGAGATAGGAAATGGGGAAGCTCGAGGAAGCGCGTGTTTTTGAGCAGGAGTGGAAGAGTGAAGTCGACCGCAGGCGGCCGGTATTCCACCTGACACCGACTGTGGGATGGATGAACGATCCGAACGGATTTTCAAGGTACAAGGACAAGTATCACCTTTTTTACCAGTATTATCCTTTTGACGTGAAATGGGGACCGATGTACTGGGGCCATGCGGTGTCGGAAGACCTGATAAAGTGGCAGCGGCGCCCGGTCGCGCTCGCACCGGACCAGCCGTATGAGACCGGCTGTTACTCGGGAACCGCGGCGGAGTCCCCGGAATACGGGCAGGTCCTGATGTATACATCACACCTCGTCGACCGCTCCGGCATAGTGACAGAGGCCCAGTGCATCGCCTACGGCGACGGAGAGAATTACAAGAAATTCCCCGAGAATCCGGTGATCCGTCCGGAACAGCTCCCGGAGGGAATGCGCGCCTCGGACTTCCGGGATCCCAAGATCTTCCGGGAGGATGATACCTGGTATGCGGTCATGGTCTGCATGGACTGGGACGGGAACGGAAATGCCCTCTTATACTCCTCGAAAGACCTGAAGAAGTGGAAATATGTGAACACGATCTTCAAGAGCGAGGACGCGCTCGGAAGGATGTGGGAGTGCCCGGATATTTTCCGCGCGGAAGACAAGACCGTGATGCTCCTTTCGGCAGTCGAGATGGAGGCGACCAGGGATTTCGTCCACCACAACGGGCATGAAGTCCTGTACCTCATCGGCAGCTATGATAAGGAAAAGCATGAGTTCGAGCCGGAGTCCTACGGCTGCGTCGACGCAGGCCTCGATTTCTACGCGCCGCAGACAGTGGAAGCCCCGGACGGCCGGAGGATCATGATCGGATGGATCGGGTCCTGGCAGAACGCGGTGACGCCGAAGGAACTGCCCTTCAACGGAATGACGAGCCTCCCGAGGGAACTGGATATACGCGACGGAAAACTGTACCAGACGCCGGTCCGTGAGCTTGAGAATTACTACACGGACACTGTTGAGCGCACGGCGATCATCGGAATGAAAAAGGTCATGCTCGAGGATATCGAGGGCCGCATCGTCGACCTTCAGATGGAGATCCGGGGACGCGATTTCGACACATTCACGATCTGTGTCGCGGAGAATGACCGCTATGAGACCGTCATCAACTACGACAAGAGGGACCGGCTCCTGACCTTTGACCGCCTCTTCTCCGGCAACCGGAAGGACAGCCTGAATATGAGGACGATGCCTGTTACGGCGGAAAAGGAACTTTTCCGGCTCCGCATCATCCTCGACCGGTATTCTGTCGAGATCTTCGCGGACGACGGGGCGGAAGTTATGACGAGCACGATCTTCACGCCGCTGGATGCGGACGGCATCAGCTTTGTCTGCGACGGCCGCGCGGAACTCAATGTCGTCAAGCACGGGATCAGTGTCGATCAGGAATGACAGTACTACAAACGCCGGATTCGTGGTATTCTATATAGCGCCGGAAACTTCCGCAGGAGTTCCCGGGCCGGAAGGAATGCAGGGAATGAGCCCGGCCGGCCGGCAGCGGAAAACGTCAGGAAAGGAATAATACCGTGGAAAGAATCGTTGGAACCGTAGTGCGCGGACTGCGCGCACCGATCGTGAAAAACGGCGATGACCTCAGGAAGATCGTGGTCGACACCGTGATGCAGGCAGCGGAGAACGGGGAGTTCGTGATCCGCGACAGAGATATTCTGGCAGTGACGGAATCCATCGTCGCCCGTGCGCAGAACAACTACTGCTCCGTGGACGACATCGCGGAGGATGTGAGGAACAAACTTGGCGGAGAGACGATCGGCATCGTTTTCCCGATCACGTCCAGGAACCGCTTCTCTATCGTGCTGCGCGGCTTCGCCAAAGGTGCGAAAAAGGTCGTGGTCCAGCTGTCCTATCCGTCTGATGAAGTGGGAAATCACCTTGTGAGCGAGGAACTGCTGGAAGAAAAAGGCGTGGATCCGTACAAGGACGTCCTTACCGAGGAAAAATTCGTCGAGCTGTTCGGCAGGCCGAGACACCAGTTCACGGGGATGGACTACGTCGCCTACTACCGCCAGGTCATCGAAGAGGCCGGAGCGGAGGCCGAGATCGTTTTCTCAAACGATCCCCGCACGATCCTTCAGTATACAAAGAAGGTCCTCACTTGCGACATCCACACGCGGGCGCGTTCCAAGAGGCTGCTTCTCGCGGCCGGCGCGGAGACGGTCTGCGGCATGGACGACATCATGAACGCACCGGTGAATGGCAGCGGATACAACGACAGATATGGCCTGCTCGGTTCCAATAAAGCGACTGAAGACACCGTGAAGCTCTTCCCGGTGAACTGCCAGGAATTCGTCGAGGACGTGCAGGCGCAGCTCAAAGCGCGCAGCGGGAAAGACGTGGAAGTCATGGTCTACGGCGACGGCGCTTTCAAGGATCCGGTCGGCAAGATCTGGGAGCTCGCGGATCCGGTCGTATCCCCCGGCTACACGAAGGGCCTCGAGGGAACGCCGAACGAGCTGAAGCTGAAGTACCTTGCGGACAATGAGTACGCGGATCTGAAGGGAGAAGAGCTCAGGGAAGCGATCCGCCGCAAGATCGAGGAGAAGGACGCGGACCTCGTCGGTCAGATGGTCTCCGAGGGGACGACGCCCAGGCACCTCACCGATCTCATCGGGTCGCTCTGCGACCTGACGAGCGGAAGCGGCGACAAGGGGACGCCGTTCGTCTACATCCAGGGCTATTTTGACAATTACACCAAGGACTGATAAGGATTTTAAGTGAAAGGATACAGGGTCGGAAGACGGAAGCGCTTCCTGACCCTGTCTCTGTATCCGGGAGCATGATGGACAACGTAAGAGTAATTGAAGTAAAACAGGGGATCCTGGAGGAGAACGACCGCATCGCGGACGAGGTGAGACGGGAGATGAAGGAGAAAAAGATATTCTTCCTGAATCTCATGGGCTCCCCCGGCGCGGGCAAGACGACAACACTCCTGAAACTGATCGCGGATCTGAAGGATGAGTACTCCATCGGCGTCATCGAAGTGGATAACGATTCCGCGGTCGACGCGGAGACGATGGCGAGAGCGGGTGTCCGCACCGTACAGCTCCACACGGGGACGATGTGCCACACGGACGCCGTGATGGCACGCCGGGGCATCGAGGAGCTCGGCACGGACGGTCTGGATATCATCGTCCTGGAGAATATCGGCAACCTGGTCTGCCCGGCGGAATTTGATATCGGATCGGCGAAGCGCGCCGTGATCCTGTCGGTGCCGGAGGGACACGACAAACCGCTCAAGTATCCTCTGATGTTCGAAGTGAGCGACGCGATGATCGTGAACAAGACCGACGTCATGGAGGTGTTTGATTTTGATCTCGCACAGGCTGAGAAAAATGCGAGGATGAGAAATCCCGGAATTGAAGTGTTTCCCGTCAGCGGAAAAGACGGGAGCGGATTCCTGCCGTTGGAAGCGTGGCTGAGAAGACAGGTCGCCGCATGGCGGAGAGAGGACGGCAGGGCATGAACAGGCAGAGATCATTCCGGGCAGGGCAGACACGCGGTACTGCGCCGCGATTGCAATAATAAAATGTATATAGGCTCATCATCCTGCGCCGGTACCGGAGCGTCGCCGGCAGACAGGATAAAAAGAATATTGCAGCAGCCATGAGGATGCTCCGGAAAGGGAGACCAGAGTATGGATTACGCACAGGAATCATTAAAGAAACACAGAGAGTGGGGCGGCAAGATCGAGGTCATCGCGACGGTTCCCGTCGGCAATAAAGACGAGCTCTCGCTCGCCTATACACCCGGCGTGGCACAGCCCTGCCTGGAGATCCAGAAAGACCCGAACCTGTCCTACGTCCTGACGAGGCGCCACAACATGTGCGCCGTTATCACGGATGGCACGGCGGTCCTCGGACTCGGAGATATCGGCCCGGTGGCGGGCATGCCCGTCATGGAGGGCAAATGCGCCCTGTTTAAAGCTTTTGCTGATGTAGACGCCTTCCCGCTCTGCGTGAACACCAAAGATGTGGATGAGTTCGTCGAGACCGTCTACAACATCTCAGGATCCTTCGGCGGGATCAACCTCGAGGATATCGCGGCACCGAGGTGCTTTGAGATCGAACGCAAGCTGAAAGAAAAATGCGATATCCCGATCTTCCATGACGACCAGCACGGTACCGCCGTCATCACGCTTGCAGGCCTTACGAATGCGCTGAAAGTCGTTGGAAAGAAAAAAGAGGACGTGAAGATCGTAACGAGCGGTGCAGGCGCGGCGGCGATCGCAATCGTGAAGCTCCTTCTGTCAGCCGGCTTTAAGAACGTCATCATGACCGACCGCACCGGTGCGATCTATGAGGGCAGGGAAAAGCTCAACTGGATCAAGGAAGAGATGGCGAAAGTGACAAACCTTGAGAAGAAAGAAGGCAAGCTTGCCGACGTCATCGCCGGTGCAGACGTGTTCATCGGCGTCTCAGCTCCGGGCACTCTCACGACGGAGATGGTGAAGACCATGAACAAAGACGCGATCATTTTCGCATGCGCGAACCCGACGCCCGAGATCTTCCCGGACGACGCCAAAGCGGGCGGCGCGAAGGTCATCGCCACCGGCCGCAGCGACTATCCGAACCAGATCAACAACGTGTTGGCGTTCCCCGGCATTTTCCGCGGGACGTTCGACGTGCGCGCGAAGGACATCAATGAGGAAATGAAGATGGCAGCCGCAGCTGCACTCGCCGGCCTCATTTCCGATGAGGAACTGAGCGCGGACTACATCATCCCGAAGGCTTTTGATCCGAGAGTCGGCAAAGCGGTCGCGGAAGCCGTCGCGAAAGCGGCGAGGGAGAGCGGCGTCGCAAGACTCTGATCGGAAGGACCGGCCGTCTGCCGGGAAAGGAAAGACATGGAAAAGAAATTCGACATCATCAGTGTCTGTGAGCCGGTCATGGATTACGCGGTCGCGATCGACCGCATTCCCGGGACGGACAGTATCTCAAAAATGTACAGCCATCTGTTCCAGTCCGGCGGCAACGCGCCGTCCGCCATCACGGCAGCGGCGAGGCTGGGCGCAAAATGCGCCGTCATCGGAACGGTGGGAAATGACCCGTTTGGAGAGTTCTGTCGCGAAGACATGGTATACCACGGCGTCGACGTCTCCCGTCTGTATGTGATGGAAGGCAGAACCCAGTACGCGGTCTGCCTCGCAGAGAAGGAGACGCAGGGACGGAGCTTCCTAGGTCTGGAGGCAACGGTGCAGAAAGTGACAGACGACATGCTGGAGGAAGACTTTATCGCCTCAGCTAAGTATCTTCACCTGGACTGCGTCGAGATCCCCGGCAAGTGGACGGCTGCGGAGATGGCGCGCAGGAATGGAGTGATCGTCTCCACGGACGCGGGATATTACGGATTCTGCGACGATAAAAAGCTGCTGGAGACCTCCGATATCTTCATCATGTCCGGAATGTATTACAGAAGTCTGTTCGGCGAAGACACGGATTACCTGAAGAACTGCCATTCGCTCCTGTCCCGCGGTCCGAAGATCGTGATCGTGACGCTGGGTTCGAAAGGATGCGCAGGCACGGACGGAACGATGGACTTTACGCTTCCGGCGTTCAGCGGCTACGACATCGTGGACACGACCGGGGCGGGAGACGTCTTCCACGGCGCGTTCCTTTACGCACATATGCAGGGATGGGACATCCGGGAGTGCGCGCGCTTTGCGAGCGCGTTCTCGTATATTAACTCCCTGAGTCTCGGCGGCCGCGCCGGCCATCCGACGCTGGAGATGGTGGAGACGTTCCTCGATACGGGCAAAGTTGACCTGTCATTACTGGATGAGAGAAAAGCGCATTACGCGGGTATCCTGCAGGTGAAGAAACCGGATCCGGTGTTCCACCGCGTGAGCATCCGGCAGTACCTCGACCGGCCGGTCGAGCAGGAGAAGATCGAGACGCTCCTGCGCGCCGCCATGGCGGCACCTTCCGCCACGAACCAGCAGCCCTGGGAATTTTACGTGGTGACGGATAAGGAGAAGAAGGCTGCGGTCGCGTCCGCGACGAGATACGCGTCGCCCGCGGAGAGGGCACCGCTCGCATTCGTACCCTGCATCCGGAGAGACTGCCGCTCGCTGCCGTTTGCCTATGAGGATCTGTCCGCCGCGACACAGAATATCCTTCTGGAAGCGGACGCCCTCGGCCTCGGTACGGTGTGGTGCGGCGTCGCTCCCGACGAGACCAACATCGCGAACGTCCGCGCGGCGCTGGATATTCCGGACAGTCTGATCCCGTTCTGCATCATCGCCTGCGGCTATGCGGCAGAGGCGAGAGCGCAGGAGGACCGCTATGACGTGGGCAGGGTGCATTACGTCTGAGCGGAGTGCGGTTTCCATGAGCGTATGTGATTGCTGATATCGGAGTGGACGATATTCTGCAGCCGTAATAATTTTAAAATTCTGTTTGACCTGCCGCTCCTCAGGTGTTATACTACGCTTTGTCAGCAAAAGTACCTGAGGTACTAGCTGTGATGCGATCATAGCTCAGCTGGGATGAGCGTCCGCTTGACGTGCGGGAGGTCACAGGTTCGATCCCTGTTGGTCGCAGAAGACCGGGAAGCCATTAAAAAGGCTTCCCGGATTTTTTTGTGTTCATAAGGGATGCTTATACTGAACAGGTTTCTCAGATTCATTCAGGCATTAATATTCTCGCTTCTGCTGGCCTTTTCGGTTGTGATTTTATGGCTGAATCTGCGCTATGCGACACTCACGGATCTGGTGACATTTAAGGAACGGGTCACTGTTGTTCCGCGCGGCATTGCTCCGACGCTCCTTCTAAGTCTCGTGCTGCTGTCTGCAGCGGCTGTTCTTTACAAAGTCTTTACCGGGCTGTCCCGCAGAATAATTTTCGGCATTCTGGCACTGTCTGTACTGTTCAGCCTTGGAATCGGTATAATTCTCGCAAGAAACAATCCGTATCCCCCGAATTACGATCAGAGGATCGTATGGGAGATGGCAGGATATCTTGCCGGATATAACAACAATATCACCTATTCGTACATTCCGAACTATTGGATCAAGTATCCGCAGCAGAAAACAATAGCCGTCATTCTGTCCTGTTTTATCCGGCTGACGCGCAGCGGGGCCCCGTACTATTTTCGCCTTTTCAACGCGCTGGCTTTTGCCCTGTATATTTCCGGCTGCTTTATCCTGACCCGGAGGCTTTGGAAAAATGACGCTGCTGCGCTTCCTGCCGCAGTCATGACGGCTTCTTTCCTGCCCATGTACTTTTATGTGAATTACGTTTACAGTACTGTGGCCGTGATGACGGCAGTTCTCTGGGCTTTCATCTGTTTCATCATGTCGCAGGACAAAGAAGATGTCCTGCATTCCATCCTGCTGCCTGCTGCCGGGAGTATTCTGATTTTCTTCAGCAATATTTTTTACAAGGCAACGCTTATTGCCACAGTAGCAGCAGTGCTCTATCTGATTCTTTGTGCAGCTGAAAGACGCTATATTCTGTCAAAAAAGTGTCTGGCCGGAATGGCACTGGCCGCGGCAGTCATAGTTTTCCTTCCGGTGCCGGTAAAGACTTTTACGGACCGGGAATTCGAAGCCAGGATTGAAGTTGAGCCGAATGACGGTTTCCCCATGACAAGCTGGATCCTGATGGGTATTCAGACGGAAGAGGGCGTCAACGGTCCCGGAAGCTATGACGACAGCACTGATTTCATTTTTGCGGATCATAATTATGATACTGAAGAAACTGCAGCGGACATCAATCGGCGGATTAAAGAAACAGTCCGGGAGTATCTGCGGGGTGAGCGCAGCCTTACATTCTTTCGCGATAAGACCATCATACAGTGGTGTGATCCGTGGTTTTCTTCCGCAACGATGACTTTTTTCCCGGATCTGATCGATGAAAATGATCAGAATCCCTTCTATTCGTCGCTGATTTCCGGCGGAGCGCTGAAGACAGAAGAAGAGATTTATTCATTCGTGATCCCGTTCATCGCGCTGGGTGCCGCAGCTTCCGCTTTCCTTCTTCTCGGGCGCAGGGAACGAAGTCCGGCAGCGGTTCTCCCTGCCATGTATTTCATAGGCGGATTCATCTTCCAGTTCTTCTGGGAGTCCAAATCACGCTACTGTCTGCCTTACTTTCTTGTTCTTGTCCCGTTCGCTGCTTTCGGGACAGCACAATTGCCTGCCCTCATTCATCGGATAAGATCAGCCGTAAGAAAAGGCACCTGAAAAAATGCCCTAAAATTCCGCCTCTTTCGGAATAGTTTGGTCGGATTTCATAAACTTTTAAAATGCAAATGTATTGGAATTGACAAGGAGAAAGTTATCACCTAAGATAAAGTCTCACGATGGGCTTTGAAATGAGGTGAATAATGCGTCAAATGGAAGAGATGATTCTGACCTGCGGCAAAGTGCTCCCGGGTGGAATACTTAAGGTTGGCAGTTTTTTGAATCAGCAGATCGATGCAGAATTTCTTAAGGAGATCGGAGAGGAAATCGCCGGTCTTTATGGCAGTGAGGGAATCACCAGAATTCTTACGATTGAGTCCAGCGGGATAGCTATCGCTGCAGCTGCGGGCATGTATATGAATGTCCCCGTCGTTTTTGCGAAGAAACATAAGACCAGTAATGTGGACGGAGCAGTTTATTCTGCCTCCGTCCATTCTTTTACACACGGCAATGACTACCAGGCTGTCGTCAGTACGGAGTATCTTTGCAGCAGCGATAAGGTCCTGATTATTGATGATTTTCTTGCGAGCGGGAATGCCCTGTACGGCCTGATTGAGATTTGCAGGCAGGCAGGGGCAGAGGTCGCGGGGTGCGCCATCGCGATCGAGAAACGTTTCCAGGGAGGCGGAGACGAGCTGAGGGCCCGGGGAATAAGGGTGGAATCGCTCGCCTGCATCGAGAGCATGACGGACAATGAGATCCGGTTCTGCAGACCCTGAAATTAACTTCAGTTATATGCAGGAGCGTCATCCGGCACTCCTTCTACATATATTATGCAACAGCGCTGTAAGATCATAGAATAAAGACAGCGCAAATATTTACAATGAGGAGGAAAAATATGAAAAAAACTCTGAGTTTGGCACTCGCATCTGTTCTTGCGATGGGCGTCCTTGCAGGTTGCGCGGCAGCTCCCGCTGCAGCACCTTCTGCAGCCCCTGCAGAGCAGGCAGCACAGGAAGAGGCCGAAGGTCTTGGCATTAAGGTTGGCTTTATTACCCTTCATGATGAGAACTCCACCTATGACCTCAACTTCATCAACGCTGCAAAGCAGGCCTGCGAGCAGCTGGGTGTTGAGTATCTGATCCGCACGAATATTCCCGAGGGTCAGGAGTGCTATGATGCGGCAGCTGATCTTGTTGACGCGGGCTGCGGCATTATTTTCGCGGATTCTTTCGGACATGAAGATTTCATGATCCAGGCCGCCAAGGAATTCCCTGAGGTCCAGTTCTGCCATTCCACAGGTACAAAGGCTCACACAGAAGGTCTTGACAATTATCACAACGCGTTTGCTTCCATCTATGAAGGCCGTTATCTTGCAGGTGTTGCCGCAGGACTCAAGCTCAACGAGATGATTGAGGCAGGCGACATCACAGAGGACGAAGCGAAGATCGGTTATGTCGGCGCTTATACCTATGCTGAGGTTATTTCCGGTTACACATCCTTCTTCCTTGGCGCCCGTTCCATCTGCCCTTCGGCTACAATGGAAGTTACCTTCACCGGTTCCTGGTATGATGAGACCGCTGAAAAGGAAGGCGCTACGACTCTGATCAACGACGGATGTGTCCTGATCAGCCAGCACGCTGACTCCATGGGAGCTCCCACAGCATGCGAGAGTGCAGGTGTCCCGAACGTTTCCTATAACGGCTCCACTATTTCCGCATGCCCCAACACCTTCATCGTATCCTCCAGGATCGACTGGACACCTTACTATGTTGACGCGATCACTGCTGCAGCAGCCAATGAAGCAATTGATGTCGATTATACCGGCACAATCGCAACCGGTTCCGTTGTCCTGACAGATATCAACGACCAGGCGGCTGCTGAAGGCACACAGGCAAAGATCGATGAGGTCAAGGCTGCCCTTGAGGACGGCTCCGTACATGTTTTCGATACAGCGGCATTTACAGTAGACGGCGAGCAGCTGACAAGCTATCTCGCGGATGTCGACACAGATCCCGCTTACGAGGGCGACACAGAAGTTATTGCGGACGGCTATTTCCATGAGTCCGAATATCGCTCCGCACCTTATTTTGATCTTCGAATCGACGGCATCACACTGCTTGATGAAGCTTATTAAGCTCTGAGCTGCTTGATTTTTCAGGCTGTCACGGGAATATCTTGTGACAGCCTTTTTCACTTTTTTCGGAGGAAGAGCGTTGGCTGAGAGAATACCTGCCGTCTCACTGCGCGGCATCACCAAGACCTTTGGCTCAACAGTAGCAAATAAAAATGTCGACCTTGATATCTACAGGGGAGAGATCCTTGCGCTGCTCGGAGAAAACGGCAGCGGCAAAACGACGCTCCTGAACATGCTCTCCGGGATTTACTACCCGGATGCCGGACAGATTTTTATAGACGGACAGGAGGTTGCCATCCGTTCGCCGAAGGAAGCCTTTGATTACGGCATCGGAATGATTCACCAGCATTTCAAGCTGGTGGACGTCATGACAGCGACTGAGAACATAATCCTGGGCCTCAAAGACAAGGGAAGACTGGACCTGAAGGGCGCCTCTGCGAAAATCCGTGAAATCTGTGACAAATACGGCTTCCAGATTGACCCGGACCAGAAGATCTACGAGATGTCTGTTTCCCAGAAGCAGACAGTGGAAATAGTCAAGGTCCTGTACAGAGGGGCGGATATCCTGATCCTTGACGAGCCTACGGCAGTCCTGACTCCGCAGGAGACTGACAAGCTGTTCGCGGTCTTAAGGAACATGCGAAAGGCAGGCAAGACAGTTGTCATCATCACGCACAAGCTCCATGAGGTCCAGGATATATCTGACCGTGTCGTTGTATTCCGCAAGGGTGAGTACGTCGGTCAGATGATTACAAAGGAAACCAATCCGCAGAAGATGACCGACATGATGGTCGGACATGCGGTTACTCTTAATATTGAAAGACCGGATCCGGTAAACCCGAAACCCAGGATTGAGGTTGAGGGTCTGACGGTCCGCTCTGATGAAGGCATTGTCAAGCTGGACAACGTATCCTTCACGGCAAACTCCGGAGAAATCCTCGGTATAGCCGGTATTTCAGGAAGCGGCCAGAAGGAGCTCCTTGAGGCGATCGCGGGACTTCAGAAGGTTGAAGCAGGCCATGTATATTATGTGGAGGATGACGGCTCAAAGGAAGAACTGATCGGCAAGGATCCGCTGGAAATCCAGCAGATGGGTGTCGCTCTTTCCTTTGTCCCGGAGGACCGTCTCGGCATGGGCCTTGTCGGCAATATGGATCTTTCAGACAATATGATGCTTCGTTCCTTCCGCGAGGGCAATTCTGTGTTTACAGACAGAAAGCATCCCCACGAGCTTGCAGAGCGTGTAAGAGATGAGCTCGAGGTCAATACCCCGGGCCTTTCCACACCGGTAAGACGACTTTCCGGCGGAAACGTGCAGAAGGTTCTGGTAGGCCGGGAAATCGCTTCCGCGCCGAAGGTCCTTCTGACAGCATATGCCGTGCGGGGACTGGATATCAATTCATCCTATATGATCTACAGCCTCCTCAACAAGCAGAAGCAAAACGGTGTGGCCGTCGTCTACGTCGGCGAAGACTTGGATGTTCTTCTCGAGCTTGCAGACCGTATCGTTGTTCTGTGCGGAGGAAAGGTCAGCGGCATAGTAGAG
>JAEEGL010449231.1_pt1 | contig 15466 bp, 14 predicted proteins | sample 9134231 | NCBI WGS metagenome assembly JAEEGL01 (sample SAMN16246548, study PRJNA631951) | gut metagenome | biome: gut microbiome; feature: rumen; material: fiber-attached | host: Bos | place: Iran: Karaj | collected 2018-10
CCGTATAGATGTCCGTCGAACTCCTGGAAGTAGGTTTCCTCGATCTTACGCATGAATACGGTGATGTCGTTGGGCTCGAAGTAGAACTGGAAGTGGACGGAACCGACGGATTCACCGATTAAATGAACCCGGACATATAGTACGTTGTCGCGGAGCCAGAGGGCACCGGCGGTGTAGGGAGTTTTATATATTGGGAATAAGCCTTCGCACATGCTTTGGATTCCAAAGTCTATGGTGTGGAGGTTTTCTTTTTGGGTCAGGATAAGGGTGCAGTGAGCCGGATCCGAAAGGTCAAGGGTCAGGCCTTCAAAGCCCTGGGGATTGTCGGCAAGGCGGTAGTTAAGGGTGATGCCGGCCTTACCGCAAGAGGTCTTGCCGTAGACTTTGTCATTGGAAGAAGCATTTCCCAAGTCTGCAGAACTCTGGGACAGATTCATTATGAAGTCCGGAATGTCCCTGCGGCAGGTATAGGTTCCGGTCATGTCATAGCTGGCAGGAAGTCTCGGCGGAGCTATGCAAAGGGTGTCCGCATAGCGGCAGAGGGATTCATGAGCAGCGGGATCATTTGTTGAAGGATCATTATTGGCGGGGGAGCAAAGGTTTTTATACAGGGCGTTGTATATCAGCTGGTTGCCGCCCTGCATTCCCTGGGTGTCGGCGCAGGTCACGATCAGCATATCCTGTTCCGGAAGGTTTATGGCCAGCTGTCCGCCCATGCCATAGAGTACAAAGCCGCCCTGCTCATTCTGCCATATCTGCATGCCGTAGCCCTGAGCCTCGCTGGGGACGGGGGCTGTGATAAGGGTGTCGCTGAGGTTGGAGGTGGCCATATCTATGAATTCAGGGGAGATGAGAGTTCTTTTTTCTCCGTCGGCGCAGGTGATGGTTCCCCTGTGATGAAGGATATAGAGGACCTTGAGGACGTCCATGGGAGTTGCCATGAGGCCGCTTCCCCCGATGGAGACACCAAAGGGATCCTTTACCATGTATGAGTTTTGTGAAAAACTCACATGATGAAGGATTTTCTCTTTCAGGTAATCAAGGACATCCATGCGGGTGATCTTCTCTGCAAGGGCGCAGAGAACATGGGCTGCAGAGGTGTCGTAGTGAAAGACTGTTCCCGGCTTGTGGGTGGGAGATACCGTAAAAAAGCTTTCTACCCAGTCGGATTTCATGTCCACCTTGTAGGTGGTGGAGGCATGACAGGTCCGCATCATGAGCATGTCCCTCACTGTGGTGGCAAGGATCCATGGATGGGTGCTCTCATCCACGGACTCCGGAAAATAATCGCAAATTGACCTGTCCGGATCAACCTTTCCCTCTTCCATGAGAAGGGCGATGGCTATGGCTGTAAAGCTCTTCGTTATGGAGAACATCCTGTGGAGAGTGTCAGCGTCATAGGGAGCGTAGTATTTTTCGAATACCAGTGAATCATTTTTCATGATCAAAAGAGCGTGCATGGGCACATTGGCGGCATCCAGCTCTTTGAGCACATCAAGAATTTTAAGTGATGACAGCATCCTGTCCTCGGGAACAGCTCTTTTGAATGCAAACATTTTTGTCTCCTTGGGTGTCGTTCTTGTAAAAAAATACTAATTCAGTATAGCATTTTTAAAAGCATATTAACACGTAATTGCTTGAAAGAATGCGGGTTGTAGGTTATAATTTATAGTTGCTAACGGTTTCATGGCAGCATGATGAGCAAATATTTTTAATGAGGAGTTTTTATGTCATCAATTATTCAGACCAACCAGGTTTTTAATAACGAGGTTCCCTTCTGCAAGGTCTACAGCATGGAGAGCAAGAAGCAGCTGGAGGAAAGGTTCCTGGCCCACAGGATCTCCTACTTTATCGAGTGGCAGGAGAAGTCCATACTTCAGAAGCTCTTTGACAGGAACGGCAGCAAGATAGTGTGTACCTTCAAGATCAACCGCGGAGACCTTCTCAAGGCCAAAGAGCTGTCCCACGGCATTGAGGGCATCAAGTACAAGGACTACGGGGAGCTCAAGGACACTGAGCGTATTCGCAGGAGGAGCGAGGCAGTAAAGGATGAGGGCACCGGACTTGAGATGCCGCCGGAGCTGAAGTTTGAGAACAGACCACAGGAGCCCGGTAACAGGTGACGACAATGAGCAGGGGATGTCAGTATCCCCTGCGTTTTTATGTAATAGGGAAAAGCGTCCTATTACATAAAAAACGCTCCGCTATGGATGCGCACTCGCGCGATAGGAAAATGTTGCATAAATGCAACCGCACTCGGCGCGAGAATGCCGCAAGCGGCATTCTATTGTAAATAGGAAAATGTAGCAAAAATGCAACCGCGCTCGGCGCGAGAATGCCACAGGCGGTATTCCTTTTCAGAAAAGAGGCATGAAATGGCAGAAATAAACAGGAAAAAGAAAACAGCCCCTGCTAAGGGCAGGAGAGATGTGAACAGGAAAAAGGAAGTGATGCTGAAAGGCAAAAGGCTGACCGGAGAAAGAACACCGGATGGACAGCAGGATCTGACCCCCAGCCGCTGTCCGGTCTCAAGGAAGTGCGGAGCATGTCAGATGATAGATGTGCCCTATGATAAGCAGCTTCGCAAAAAGCATGAAAAGCTGCATGAACTTCTTGAACCCTTCTGCAGAGTGGAGTCCTTTGTGGGAATGGAGAGCCCTGAGCACTACAGGTGCAAGGTTCACGCGGTGTTCACCCACGACAGAAAGGGCAATCCCCTCTCAGGAATTTACAGGGAGGGCAGCCACGAGGTTGTGCCCGTGGAGAGCTGCCTCCTTGAGGACCAGAAGGCTGATGCCATAATCGCGTCCATAAGGGGGATGCTGAGGTCCTTCAAGATCAAGACCTACGACGAGGATAACGGCTTTGGACTTCTTAGGCATGTCCTTATCAGAATCGGAAAGAATACCGGGGAGATCATGGTGGTGCTGGTGACAGTTTCCCCTGTTTTTCCGTCCAAGAACAACTTTGTGAAAGCTCTTTTAAAAGAGCATCCTGAGATCACTACCATAGTTCTCAACGTCAATGACAAGCAGACAAGCATGATTCTGGGGGATAAGGAAAAGCCGATCTACGGCCCCGGATTTATCTATGATATCTGCTGCGGCATGAAGTTCAAGATAAGTCCCAAGTCCTTTTACCAGGTAAATCCAATCCAGCAGGAGGTGCTGTACCGGACTGCCATAGAGATGGCGCAGCTTAAGGGCAATGAGACTGCAATGGACTGCTACAGCGGTGTCGGCACCATCGGAATCATAATGAGTCCCCATGTAAAAGAGGTGATCTCAGTGGAACTCAATAAAGATGCGGTGAAGGATGCCATTGCAAACGCCAGGATAAACGAAGTGAAGAACGTGACCTTCTACCAGAATGATGCCACAGAGTTCATGCAGCAGATGGCTGCTTCGGGTGACAGCGTGGACATAGTTTTCATGGATCCCCCAAGGTCTGGCTCTACCCCTGAGTTTATTGATGCTGTGAAGGCAATCTCTCCTAAAAAGGTGATTTACATATCCTGCAGTCCCGATTCCCTTGCAAGGGATCTTGCAATATTTGAAAAGAAGGGCTACAAGGCAGAGCGGGCTGTGCCTGTGGACATGTTCCCCTTTACCAGAGGGATTGAAACAGTCGTTCTCTTAACGAAAACGACTGATAAGGAAGTTTGAGTTTAGAGACGACTGTTGTTCTGGCGAGCGCGGCTTTATGCGCGAGAGCAGAACTTCATTGTGAAGTAGTGGTGAGAAGTGTAAGAAGGCTAACGCTGTCCATGCGATAGCTGTCCACGAATCATATTGGGAGGGAGGTCGGAAATCATGCATTTTGTCGATGCTAAAGGAATTCTGTCCGGCAATGGCGGACATTGTGGAATGAATATTTATCGTGGTTGTACCCACGGTTGTATATATTGTGACAGCCGGAGCAAGTGCTATCAGTTTACACATCCTTTTGAAGATATCGAGGTGAAACAAAATGCGCCGGAACTGCTTGAGAAAGCACTGAGATCGAAAAGAAAAAAGTGTATGATCGGTACAGGTGCAATGTCGGATCCATATATGCATTGCGAAGAAAAACTTCAGTTGACAAGGAAATGTCTGGAGATAATCCGAGATTATGAATTTGGGCTTGCGATACAGACTAAATCGGATCGTATTCTGCGAGATATAGATCTTCTTGATGAGATAAATCAATCTGCAAAATGCGTAGTCCAGGTCACTCTGACAACCTATGATGATGATCTTTGCCGAATAATAGAACCAAATGTATGTAATACAAAACGCCGCATCGAAGTACTTCAGAGGATGCAGGAAAGAGGGATCCCAACGGTCGTGTGGCTGACACCTATACTTCCTTTTATCAATGACACGGAGGAAAATATTACCGCTATCCTCAATGAATGTGTTCGAGTTGGCGTCAAAGGCATTATAGATTTTGGTATGGGGCTGACACTTAGGGAAGGAGACCGGGAATATTATTATGCAGCACTCGATAGATATTTTCCCGGAATGAAAGAACGGTATGTTAAGCAGTATGGTAATGCGTATGAACTGCCCAGCCCGAATGCAAAAGAACTGACGGCGGTGCTTAAAAAGATATGCAAGGATAATGGGATCCTGTGCGGCCCGGATGAGTGCTTTGAATTTATGCAGGAACTGCCGGACAAGTATCTGCAGATGAGTATCTTTGACATATAGTTTTAACCGTAGGAAACGACGTCGAGACGGTTGTCTTCGGAAAATCTTCCTTCCTGGGAAGATATAAAATAGAACAGTTAATTCATGTCAATGTGTCAAATAATAAGAATCAGTTTTCAATCAGTTTATGCAGGCGCCCCCTGATCACATTCGTAAAACAGCGATCAAGCAAAAATAAACATTGAAGAAATCTCATTTCTGTTATATATTAAAAGACAATAATACGTGTATACAATTTTCTAAAAGGAGTATGAACAATGGCCCAGGAAGCAAATGAGATCAGGAAATATGCGGAAATGAGCAGGCAGGAGCTGGAACAGGAGCTGGCTCTTTTGAAGGCTGAATACAAAAAGTACCAGGGAATGGAACTCTCCCTCAACATGTCAAGGGGAAAGCCCTGCAGGGAACAGCTGGATCTGTCCATGGGAATGATGGATGCCCTCAATTCCGAGGCGGACCTCTCCTGTGAGGATGGAACAGACTGCCGTAACTACGGTGTCCTTGATGGAATACACGAGGCCAAGGTGCTGATCGGTGCCATGATGGAGAATAAACCTGAGAATATCATTATCTATGGCAATTCATCCCTGAACGTCATGTATGATACAGTTTCAAGGGCATATACCCACGGAATCATGGGCAATACTCCATGGTGCAAGCTTGACAAGGTGAAATTCCTGTGTCCTGTTCCGGGTTATGACAGACACTTTGCTATCACAGAGTACTTCGGTATCGAGATGATTCCTGTACAGATGACGCCCACTGGCCCTGATATGGACGAGGTTGAGAGACTGGTTGCCAACGATGAGTCCATCAAGGGAATCTGGTGTGTTCCCAAGTATTCCAATCCTCAGGGCTATTCATATTCAGATGAGACAGTGAGACGTTTTGCGAGACTTCGCCCTGCAGCAAGGGACTTCAGGATTTTCTGGGACAATGCCTATGGAGTTCATCATCTCTATGACGGGCAGCAGGATTACCTTATAGAGATCCTGGAGGAGTGCAAGAAGGCGGGAAGCCCGGACCTTGTTTACAAGTTCTCATCTACTTCCAAGATAACATTCCCGGGAAGCGGAATTGCAGCTATTGCCACATCCCTCAACAATCTTGAGGAGATCAAGGCACAGCTCACATATCAGACAATAGGCCACGACAAGGTTAACCAGCTAAGGCACGTGCGGTTCTTTGGCGGTGATATCAAGAAGCTCAAGGAGCACATGAAGAAACATGCAGCAATCATCAGGCCAAAGTTTGAGGCTGTCACGGATGCCCTGGAAAAGAATCTCACACCCTGCGGCATAGGCAGCTGGACAAATCCCAAGGGCGGATATTTCATCAGCTTTGACGCCCCTGACGGATGTGCAAAGGCAATAGTTGACAGAGCCAAGAAGGCGGGAGTCACTATGACAAATGCAGGGGCCACCTACCCCTACGGCAAGGATCCCCACGACTCCAACATACGTATCGCGCCTACTTTCCCATCGCTTTCAGATCTCAAGCTCGCTATGGAAGTGTTCACGGTATGTGTCCGCCTGGTTGCTGTAGAGAAGTTACTTAAGGATATGGATTCAGCAGTATAAAGAATTTCCGGATCAGAAGTCCCGTCGTGGTCCCGGTCACGTGTATATTGCACATGCCCATTTGGTTGTCAGGGCAACATGCGCATGACCGGTGTTGCGCCGGGACTTTTGCTCCTTGTGACGAGAGACGTGAAAAATGAGTTTAAAAGATATGTCAATAGATACAATAGTAAGCAATAAATACAGGATAATAACCAGGGCACTGATTGAAAAGGGACTCACCATCACCACGATGGAGAGCTGTACTTCGGGCATGGTTGCATCTCTTTTGACTGATACGGAAGGGTCCTCTGCAGTGGTAAAAGGAGCATTCGTGACCTACTGCAACGAGGCCAAGATAATGCAGGGGGTACCTGCGAAAATTATCGAAACCTATGGTGTATACTCGAAGGAGACTGCGGTGGCTATGGCAAGGGCCGCTGCTTCGGCCTATGATGCGGATATGGCAATTGGAGTTACCGGCACCATGGGCAATGTTGATCCCGCCAACAACGACAGCATTCCCGGAGAGGTCTTTTTCGCCATCTATTACAAAGGCAGTGTATCCTCCAGGAGCTTTCAGATGAGCCCCAGAAAGTCACGCCACGAATACAAATTGTATGTAGCGGATGTCATTGGGGACGAAATTATCAGCATATTGCAGATTGAATGAGGGTAGGTGTTGTAGTACACTATGCACGATAATGTTTTAATTGATATTCGAGAGCGACTCTTTTTTGAGTTTTGGGAATGAGTGATTGTTTATGAGAAAAAGAAGAAGGAAAAGAACTTCCCCGGCAACAATTGTTGCGATCCCGCTTGGGATACTGGCTGTAGTCTACATCGGCATAGCGCTGTATTTCACCAGGCACTTTCTGTTCAAGACCTATGTCAATGATATATACGCCTTCAACATGACTTCCTCAGAAATTGAGAAGGAAGTCACCGATGGCCTTAAGAAGTACAGGCTTGCGGTCGTGGGAAGAGGCGATATCAGAGAATTCATCTTCTCCGATGACATCAATATGGAGCTTGTGGTGGACGGGCAGTTTGATGAGGCCCTGAGGTCTCAGAACGCCTTTATATGGCCGGCATATCTTTTTAAAGAGACCCATCTGAATACTGACAATATTGCCTCGTATTCCAGGGATAAGGTCGATGGAATAATAGATGGCATGAAGATTTTTAAGTCGGAAAATGTTCTGCCTCCTGTTGATGCCCATGTGTCTGAGGAGTCCGGGGATGACGGCTTTTACATTGTGCCCGAGGATTACGGACAGACTCCCATCAAGAATCAGGTAAAAGAGGCGATATGTAATGCCCTTGATATTCTGGAGTCCGAAATTGTGCTGGGTGATGAGTGCTATGAGGCGCCGGGGGTATTCTCTGATGATGAGAAGCTCACCAGCCTTTGCGATAACCTGAACACCTACTGCAGGGCGGTCATCACCTATGAGTTCGGAGCCGATACCGTGGTTGTGGATGGGACCATGATCAGGGAGTGGTGCAATATCAATGGCACATCTGTCTCTCTTGACGAAGAGAAGGTGGCTGAATTTGTAAAGAGTATGTCCAGAAAGTATGACACCTTTGGAAAAGACAGGACTATAGCCTCGGCCAACGGTGGCACTGTGACCGTATCGGGCGGCGATTACGGCTGGTGGATGGACAGACAGACTGAGAGCCAGGAACTGATAGCAGCGATCAAGAGCGGTGAAAAGACCACCAGGACGCCGGTATACTTTGCTACAGCAGAGTCATACGGAGAGAAGGACTGGGGGGATTCCTATGTGGAGATTGACCTGACGAGCCAGCATCTGTGGGTACATCAGAACGGAAGCGTGGTTGAGGAGTCGGATTTTGTTTCCGGCTGTGTCAACAAAGGAAATCCGACTCCACGGGGAAGCTATTCCATCACCTACAAGCAGAGGGACGCCACACTGGTGGGTGAGAATTATTCCTCCGCTGTCAAATACTGGATGCCCTTCAATGGCAATGTTGGAATGCACGATGCCAGCTGGAGATCAGAATTTGGTGGCTGGCTATATATAGTAAACGGATCCCATGGATGCATAAATCTGCCGACTGAGAAGGCGGCCAGGATATATGACCTGGTTGAGAAGGGGGAGGCAGTCTTTGTCTATGGCGGCAAGACCGCAAAAGAGCCTGTCATAACCCAGGAGATAGTCAACCCCACCACCGGAGAGGTGACAACCAGACTGATACCAAAGAGCGTGGCTGACGCCCAGGGGATAACCCCTGCGCCCACACCTGAGCCGGCACAGGAACAGGCTCTTGCCCAGGACAGTGAGCCCTCGCCGGAGGACACCCCCGTCCAGGAGGAGGCTCCTGCAGAGGAAGAAGCTCCTTCAGAGGAGGAATCTTCGGAAGAATAAGCATATAGACGTTATATCCCGGCGCAAAAACTCCTTTTTGTGCCGGGAAAACTATGTTATACTATACTGTGGTTAATAATTGAGTGAAAGAGATTTATAAATGGAGTCGGATAGATCGGTAAAGAAAGAAAAGCGGCAATACAGCAGAAGAATCCGATACTTGCGCAGACTCATCCTGACGACAGTGGCAGCCGCCTGTCTTATACCTACCTGTATTTGTATAATACTTGCGATCAAGTACGACAGGCTGAGAGCTGACTACGAACAGTCTATGGCAGACCTTGACTGGTACAGGGGCAAATATGGCAACGAGACCCTGCAGCAGTCAGCTGATAACAGGAATACTACTGATAATACTGTTTCAGAGAGCAGGAGCGTCAGTTCAGAGAGCACTGAATCTGAGGAAATGGATGTTGATATAGCCAGTATCGATGTCACCGGGGCTCAGAATCCCGAGGATATTGAGGGCACGAGATATGTCTACCTCACCTTTGACGACGGTCCAAGTACCTACACGGATGAAATTCTTGATATTCTGTCGGAATATGATGTGAAGGCCACTTTTTTTGTGTGTGGCAAACCAAATGCCAAATATACAGAGGCCTATAAGAGGATAGTGACTGACGGGCATACACTGGGTATGCATTCCTACAGCCACAAGTACAGCGAGATATACGCGTCCAAGGAATCCTTCAAGGAGGATCTGGACAAGCTGAGGATATTTCTGTACGAGACCACAGGGGTGTGGTCCGGGTACTACAGGTTTCCCGGCGGCAGCTCCAATAATGTGAGCAAGGTGGACATCGAGGAACTCATAGATTATCTGGAGAGCTCTGACATTACGTTTTATGACTGGAATGTTTCTGCCGGTGATGACAGGGCAGGGGCCAACAAGGATGTGATCTACAACAATATAGTCACCAATGTGCCCAGGTTCAAGCACTGCATAGTGCTGATGCATGATGCCGCAGACAAGAAATGCACGGTAGATGCTCTGCCTGAGATCATTGAAGCGATCCAGGCAATGGATGACACAGTGATAGTCCCGATAACGGAGGATACGTTACCGGTTCAACATATCAATTAAGAAAAAACGGAGGAAAACAAGATGGGATTTTTTTCTGAGCTCAAGAGCGATCTCTCGCAGGCTGTAAATACACTTATGCCAGAGGATAAGCCTGAAGCTGCAGGTCCTGGACCGGAGGTCAAAGAGGAGATCAAGCCTGCTGACATCAGTAGTATGTTAAATCGCCTCGATGATATCAAGCTGGACGATCTGCAGCCTCAGCAGACTGAAGAGGAAGCCCTTAAGGAGGCACAGGAATTCATCAAATCTGCAAAGGCTGAGGCATTTGGAGAGGCTGAGAAGATTGAAGAATTCGACAAATCTGCAGAGGCAGCTCTGGATTCTTTTGACGAGCCTTTGGCAGATATGGTAAGGGGGCCCGTTGAGGAGAGTATCAGACAGGACGTTGCTGCAGCCAGGGAGGAGTTTGTCAGCGAAGTCTTAGAGCCTGAGAAGGAAATGCCTGATGCGATTCCTGAAAGCGCAGTACTTGAGCGCAGGATTGAAGAGGAGACACTTTCAGAGATAGCTGCACCTGAGCCGGGGAGCGCTCTTGAAGCTATCAGTTCTGCTAATATCGACCAGTATGTGGCTGATGTCAATGCAGAGACAGAGACAACAAGTAGAAATGGGGGAATGAGAACTATGGATTTCGATCAGCAGACACCTACGGATGAAGTTGCGATCATCACAGAGGGCATGATCATCAAGGGTGATCTTGCCACAACAGGATCTATTGATGTCATCGGTAAGATTTCAGGAAATATCAAGTGTCTTGGCAAGCTCAATATCACCGGAGAGATTTCCGGAGATTCAGATGCTGCTGAGGTTTATGCCGAGTCAGCAAGGATCACAGGTGAAGTTAAGAGCAAGGGCAGCGTCAAGGTTGGCCAGAGCACAGTAATCGTAGGAAATATCTTTGGATCAAGTGCTGTGATTGCAGGTGCCGTTAAGGGCGATATCGACGTTCACGGACCTGTTGTCCTTGATACAACAGCCATCGTAATGGGCAATATCAAGTCCCAGTCTGTACAGATCAACAACGGTGCTGTCATCGAGGGTATGTGCTCACAGGCTTATGCCGATGTAAATCCTTCTGAATTCTTCGAGGGTCTGAAGAACAGATAAAAAAATAAAATATGGAGGCCATATGAGAATACTGTTAAAACTCAGCGGAGAGGCGCTGGCAGGGGACAAGAAGACAGGTTTCGACGAGGAGACCGTCAGAAAGGTAGCCCTTCAGGTCAAGCAGCTCATTGACAATGGGACACAGGTCGGTATAGTTATCGGCGGCGGCAATTTCTGGAGAGGCCGCAGCAGCGAGAGCATCGACCGCGTCAAGGCCGACCAGATAGGAATGCTGGCGACCATTATGAACTGTATTTACGTTTCTGAGATTTTTAGAAGTGAGGGTATGATGACCAACATACTCACTCCTTTCGAATGTGGATCTTTTACAAAGCTCTTTTCAAAAGACAGGGCAAACAAGTATTTTGCAAGAAACATGGTGGTATTCTTCGCAGGAGGTACCGGCCATCCGTACTTCTCAACTGATACGGGGGTTGTTCTTCGGGCAGTTGAGGTGGAGGCTGATGTGATTCTTTTGGCCAAGGCCATAGATGGTGTATACGACAGCGATCCTGCCAGGAATCCCGATGCAAAGCGCTATGATACCATCACCATTGATGATGTTATAAGCAAGAATCTGCAGGTTGTGGACATGACTGCTTCTATCCTGGCAAGGGACAACAAGATGCCCATGAGGGTATTTGCCCTTCAGGAGGAGAACAGCATTGTCAGGGCAGCAGGCGGAGAGTTCAACGGAACAACTGTAACTGTTTAACAGATGTAGCAGATTATATTGGAGGCCAAGTGTATGAACGAGAGACTTAAACCATTTAACGATAAAATGCAGAAATCCTATGATTTCCTTAAGGATGAGCTTGCCGGAATCCGTGCAGGAAGAGCCAATCCTCACGTGCTTGACAAGATCAAGGTGGATTACTACGGAACTCCCACTCCCATTCAGCAGGTGGGCAATGTATCTGTTCCTGAGGCCAGGATCATTCAGATCGCGCCCTGGGACAAGACCCTTATCAAGCCCATTGAGAAGGCTCTGATGGCATCAGACCTGGGCATTACACCCAGCAATGACGGTGCAGTGATAAGGCTTGTTTTCCCTGAGCTCACAGAGGAGCGAAGGAAACAGCTCACCAAGGATATCCGCAAGAAGGGTGAGGATGCCAAGGTTGCTGTCCGCAACATTAGAAGAGACGGCAATGATGCCTTCAAGAAACTTAAAGGGACCGAGGTTTCCGAGGATGAGATCGAGGATCTTAACGACGAACTCCAGAAGATGACCGACAAGTTCATCAAGGATATCGATCAGGCTGTTGAAGAGAAGAACAAGGAAGTAATGACTGTCTGAAGATTCTTGGTAAAACGGAGCAATCTGCGGGAATTTTCGAGGTGAGAGATATGGACACAAATCTAAACATACCCCAGCATGTTGCCATCATTTTAGATGGCAACGGAAGATGGGCCAGGGAAAAGGGCATGCCCAGGAACTATGGCCACATGCAGGGAGCCAAGGCTGTGGAGAATATTCTGGTGGACGCCAGGGATATCGGCATCAAATATCTTACAGTCTATGCATTTTCGACTGAAAACTGGTCCCGCCCAGAGTCAGAGGTTACGGCTCTCATGGGGATTCTACGAACCTATCTTAAGTCAAGTATAAAGAAGTCCATGAAGAACAATGTCAGGTGCCGTGTTATAGGCGAGCGCTCGGCTCTTTCTGAGGATATTCTGGAAGCCATTGAGGAGCTTGAGACTGCTACGGCAGACAACACGGGACTTACGTTTACCATAGCCATCAATTACGGCAGCAGGGATGAGATCACGAGGGCAGTGCGCAAGATTGCTGCAAAAGTGGCATCAGGTGAGCTCTCTGCAGATGCCATAACCGAGAAAGACATTGCGGAGAATCTGGATACTGATTATCTTCCTGATCCTGATCTTCTCATCAGGACCTGCAATGAGCAGAGAATCTCCAATTACCTGCTTTGGCAGTGCGCTTATACTGAGTTTTATTTCACGCCGGTCGCCTGGCCCGATTTCGATAAGGATGAGCTGATCAAGGCTGTAGAGGCCTATTCCGGAAGAACCAGGAAGTTTGGTGGACTTAAGACATGAAGACTAGAGTAATAAGCGGAATAATAATCGCGGCAGCGCTGGTGGGGATACTCATCCCGGGAGGATATGTGCTGGCGGCAGCACTCCTTGTGGTATCGCTGATAGGGTTTTATGAGGTTTCAGGGGCACTTGGGACACATGAATCCGGTGTTAAGATGAATCTGCTGGAAGTGTGCGGCTATATCTCCATTGTTGTACACTATGTGCAGATGGTGCTTGTAAGGGATTACAGATACTTTATTTTTTCCCTGATGTTTTCATTTTTCCTTATCATGGTGTGCTATGTGCTGACCTTCCCAAAGTTCACTGCAGACCAGGCGATATTCACCTTTTTCAGTTTTGTATATGTGCCCGTCAATCTGTCCTTCATATATCTTTTGAGGATAAGGCATCTTGGAATTTATTTTGCATGGATCCCATTTATAGCCTGGGTGTGTGACACCTGTGCATACTTTGCCGGAAGGGCCTTTGGTAAGCACAAGCTGGTGCCTGTGCTCTCGCCCAAGAAGACGGTGGAGGGAGCGATTGGTGGTACTCTCGGAGCAGTAGCGGTGGGAGCCATATTCGGGTATCTTCTCTACAGAAATGAAACCCACAATGTGACTACCATCTACGTGCTTATGATCATCACCTTTGTGGGCAGTATCATCTCCCAGATTGGAGACCTGGTGGCCTCCGGCATCAAGCGCAACCACAACATCAAGGACTACGGCAACCTTATTCCCGGACATGGCGGGATAATGGACAGGTTTGACAGCGTCATCTTCGTGACGCCTTGTATTTACTTTTTGTATGTAATACTTTCATCTGTTATGTGAGATAAAAAATAGCTGTGAAGAATCTGATTTAATCATCATTCTTCACAGCTTCTTTTATTGTTCTGTTTTTTACTTGATCACAAGCTTTGTTGTGGCCTTTTTACTGGCAAATCCTGAAAATGAGAAATAGAGATAAAGAGCTTCACCCTTTTTGAGAGTTATCCTTCCGGTACAGGAGGTTGGCCTGTCAGACTGCTTCTGGGTTGAGATCCACATCCTGTTGCGGTTTGGGCTGCTGCTTACTATGTTGGTAAAGCTGATCATTTTCTTGTTCTGCTTGGTGGCCTTCATTGTCGAAACGGAGCCGGTGGAAAAAACTTTTGTATTTGTTTTCAGGTTGCTGATCGTGATGTAATATGTCCTGGCCTCGGGAGCGATGAATTTGGCGTATCCCTCATAGGTGTTCTTCTTATTGTTCATGGTAATGATATAGGAACCAACATTTACCCTGGTGGACTTCCTGTTGGCCACAGATGTCGTTGATGTGGCAGTCTGATGCTTTAAGGTGATGCGATTGGTCTTGGCCTGTGTAGGTATGGAAGAGAGCAGTGAAAGTGCCATAACAAGGGCAAGCGACATTAAAACTAAGGCGCTGCAGCTGATAAAATGTCTGTTCCTGAATCTCATGTCTTATTCCTCCGGATAAATGTTGGGGTGAGTGTGATAGTGCTTATTATTTCCCCTTGCTATATATTGTACCATAAAACGGGCTCGAAAATACCTCGCCTCGTTTTCTGGCATGCTTATCGCTAAGCTCGAAAATACCTCGCTAAGCGATGCGCGATACCATAAAACGGGCTCGAAAATACCTCGCTAAGCGATGCGCGATACCATAATTCGGATTCGAAAGAACCTCGTTAAGCGATGCCCGATATCATAAAGAGCCGGTCATGAATCTCATGACCGGCTCTTTGTAGCGTTTGCGCTGTTTTATTTGATTAGAAGCTTTGTGGTTACTCTCTTACATTTGTATCCGAATGTGAATGAATAGTGAAGGAAAAGAGTTTCACCCTTATTCAGTTTTACTTTAGCTTTGTTTTTTGGAGGATAGTCTTTAGTGTAGTTATTGTTAAATGATTGACCTGCTATATTGATCCAGTGTTTGCCTGAATAGCTGCCTCTTGCCTGGTCTATAAAAATTACAGACTGGGGATGTTTGGGATCAACGAGCATTTCAGCAAGGGATCCGCAGCAATACTTTCCATCGTCTGTGGAAAGATTGCTAACTGAAATTGTATAAGTCTTGCTCTTGGGAGCAACAAACTTAACGAATCCGCCGCAGTCATACCCTTTAGTCTTAAATGTGATGCTGTAGGTTTTTCCTGCAGAAACCTTTGTGGCTTTTTTCTTTGCAACAGAAGCTGTGTTTGTGAATTTCTGGCTCTTAACCGTGATATCTTTTGACTTGGCCTGTGCAGTTACAGGAGTGAGCAGAGCCAGTGCCATAACAAATGCAAGTGACAGGCAAAGTAAACTCTTTAACCCCTTCATAAATGTGTTTTCAGTTTTCATATTCGTTTTTCTCCCTTAAATTTTTTTACACATTATTATATCACTTTATTGTGAGTTTGGAAGTGAGTTTTGTACTGTTCATTCCACCGGAAAAACTGTTTTGAGTATATTATGGGATAAGATAGAATGCCGCTTGCGGCATTCTCGCGCCGAGTGCGGTTGCATTTATGCAACATTTTCCTTTCGCACGAGTGTGCATCCATAGCGGAGCGCTTTTTATGTAATAGGA
>JAEEGL011086138.1_pt1 | contig 15466 bp, 8 predicted proteins | sample 9134231 | NCBI WGS metagenome assembly JAEEGL01 (sample SAMN16246548, study PRJNA631951) | gut metagenome | biome: gut microbiome; feature: rumen; material: fiber-attached | host: Bos | place: Iran: Karaj | collected 2018-10
ATAAATGAAATGAAAAAAAAATGTGAAGAAAATTTAAAAAAAGAATTTTCATCATATATGAAAAAAATAGAAGAAAACTTAATAGATAAATTAACACAAGAATATGAGAAAAAGAATAAGGAATATTTTAATGAATTAAAAAAAAAAGAAAAAGAAATTGAAAATACACACCAAAAAATAAAGAAGGTTTTAGAAGAAAACAAAGAAGAAATAAAAGAATTTGAAACAATATTATCATCCAATGTATATTGTCATGGAATAAAATGTAATGAATGTGGAAATGAAATCATCGGAATTAGATATAAATGTTCTAAATGTGAAGAATATAATTTATGTGAAAAATGTGAATTAAAAAATTTTATTAATAAAAAGCATTTAGATTTATTTTATAAAATAAGAAAATCAAAAACTAAAAACATAATTAATTGTAATGATATCAAATAAAATATTATAAAATATTCATAATTATCATTAAATTTTCAACATTAGTAGTAATAGAAATTCTTTTATTTTTAAAATAACAATGGAATAATTGTTTTTTAAAAAAATTAATAATAAAAGATGATTTTTATAATTATATATATTTATTTAATATAAAATCTCTTTTAAAAATTATGAAACTTTAAATCAAAAATAAATATATTTAATTATAATCAAATAAAAAAATTTTATGATTTAAAGAAAATATTATTTCCAAAAATTTTTTATAATATATTTTCTTTGTTTAATATAATTATTAATTATTAAATCAATTATATAATATTCAATCACCCTAAAAATTTTTTATTTTTAAATAAAAAATAAAATGATAAATAATATTCATAATAACAGAAATTTTTATGAAAAATCAGGACCCTTGTCTTTAATAAATAAATCTTCATCAGATTCGAATCAAACAGCAATAAGTAATGGACAAAAAAATTCATTTGATAATAATAATTTAAATTCAAGTTTTTATTTCAAAAATAAAATTCAAAAAAGCCTTAAAAAAAAATATGACATGACTCCTTTTAAATTTTCTTTAATATCAATTCAAAATTTCATTGATTCAAAATATTGTCGAGAAATTGCAGTTTTTAAAGAAAAATTATTATTTAATTTTGAAGAAGAATTCCTAAGAAGAATATATTTAAAAAATGAATCAATACAAAAAATACATAATCTTTTTTCTTTTTATTATAATTCAAAATTATTTTGGAAACCAACTTTTAGAGACTTAATTTTAGGTGAACGCCTTCAAAACTATTATGAAAAAAAAGCACAAATTTTTTATCAAAATTATTATAATTTATATATTAAAAATAATAAAAGAAAACAAAATGATATTGAACAAATTATATTTTCAGAAAAAATTAGAAATATGGTTTCAAATGAAGATTCGTGTTCTAAAATAATAAATAGGGAGGAGAATTCATCTTTTTCTTCAAATTATTCTTTTGAAAAGTCAATTATTAAAATATTAAATGAAAAACCTAAAGAAAAAGAAATACAATTAATGAAAACAAATGATTTCAAAATTGAAAAAAAAAGTCCAAAAATAGATAATATAATAAGAAAAAAAAAATCAATTAATTTATCTAAAAAAAGGTCAATTTCCTTTCAAAAAGAAAAAAAAACTTTAAAAAAAAAAAATAATAAAAATTTTATTACTAAATATAATAAATATTCAAGAAATTTAAATAATTATTATCCATTAAAATCAGAGAATAATATTTATTTACCAAAAAATAATTATCAAATGAATAAAATTTCTAAATTTTTTTTATCACAAAATATAAATCATCAAATATATTTTAATAATAAAAAAGAGAATTTAATTAAACAAAATATTGAATTTCCTTTTTATAATATAGAAAAAACATTTTCAGTTCCTTTGAAGAATATAAAAAAAAATAAACCTAAATTTTCATCATATGTTTGTATTACTCATTCTAAAAATGATAAAATAATTTCTAATAAAAAAAATAACGTATATATAAATTTACAAAATAAATTGTTATTAAACAAAGAGTATTTTGTTTATAAAAAAGAGTAAACAATGTAAGCAATTTTAAAAAATCCAAAAAATATTGTAAATATAAAATAACACACCGAGTTTAATGAAATATAATTTATTGATTATATCTTTGATATATTTAAAAATTAACTACAAGTGTAAATTTGTATTATTAAATGTAAAAATAGTATACAAATAATAAAGTTAGGTCTTTTATATGAAAAATATAAATAATATTGTGGTGTGAAACATAAAAATTTGAAAAATTAATTTTCTTTTAAATTAAAATTTAAATATTTAATTAATATTATAATGTCACATTCAGAAAAAAACATAAACAATAATACAATTCAATCATTAGAAAATAAGGTAAATAATTATAAAAAACAAATTTCAATACTTGAAGAAAAATTAAAAGTTTATGAACAAGATTCAAATACAAAACAAGAAAAAATAAACGAACAAATGAATCATATTGTTCAATTAGAAACTGAAAACACAAAATTAAAAAATATAATGAATAATAATAAAATAGTTCATACTATGTCAGATAAAAATTATTTTTCAACAACATCATCTCAAAATAATATTAATAATAATAATGTAAATGAAGAATTAAAAAGTATGCAAATAATAATTAATAATTTAAAAAAAGAAAATACAAATTTAATTAAAGAATTGAATAATCAAAAAGAAGAAAATTCAAAAATTTCAAGAAATTTAAAAATTAAAAGTGAAGAAAGTGAAAAATTAACTCAAAATTTAAAAGAGAAAATAAATGAAAATGAAATGTATAGTCAAGATAATATTATTTTATTAAATAAATTAAAAGAATATGAAGAAAATTTTTTAACAATGAGAAATAATTCAATTAATAATATGAATAATAAGAGCACAAATCAAATTTCAGAAAATAATTATTATGATAAACAAAATAATAAAATAAAAGAAGAAGAAATAATAGAAAAGTTTAATAATCAAATTTCAGAGTTAAATAAATTAATAATGAGTGAACTAAAAACTATTTCTCAATATATTGATACTTATTTAATTTTATTTAATGAAGAAAATTTGTTAATTCCAAATTTAAAGAAAATAACCAATTTTCCAAATAATTCTTTTTTAAATTTTGATATTTTAATTAATTCAATTCAAAATGCAAGAGAAAGATTATTTGAACAGCAGAATAAAAATGAAAATATAATTTTAAGTTTAAAAGATGAAATTAGTTTATTAAATAATAAATTAAATGAAAAAATTATAGAAAATTCTCAAATTAAAAACCAATTAAATAATCTGAAAGAAAAAAATTATGAATTAGAATTATATTTAGAGAAATATTCAGGAGAAATAGATAACCAAAAAAATTTAACAAAAAAAATTCAAAATTCAATCTCAAATATTGATGAAAATAATGATAAATATTTACAAAATATATATGATATTTTAAGAGATGAATTAGAAAAAATTTTAAGAGATAATGAATTAAGAAATTATGCTTCAATTATTTTAAGTAGTGAAAAAAAAAGCCAAAGCGTAGATTTTGGAATTAAATTTTTATTTGAAGAAGCTCTTGATAAATTTATTTTTATTAATAATTGTTTGATTGATGATTATAAAAAATTACAAAGTAAAAAAATACAAGACCCTTCAATTTATATAAATACTATAAATGAATTAAATGAAACTATTTCAGAGTTAAAAGAAAGATTAGCAAAAAAAGAAAATAATTCTTTTTTTAGAAACAGTAGTTTGAGAAAATATTCTGATGGGAAATTTGAATAATTTATTTTAATTTTTTATTATATTATATTCCTTATTTAATATCAATAAAATTAGAAAAAAGGAAAAAGTTTTTATTTAACCTATAATAAATATAGAATTAAATTGAGTTAATGAAGACAATAAAAAATATAATCTTATAAAGTTATTATTATAAATATTTAAAGAAATAAAATTAATATTTTATTTAATTCATATTTTTAAGATATATTCAAATCATTCTTTAATACTTTATTTTTTTTAATGAATTTAAAAAAAAAAATAAAATGAATTCGCAAAATAATAACCAAAGAAATTTATTAAAAACAATTAATAATAACCTTTATAAAAAGCATTGTAATGATGCAAATAAATATAATAAAACATTAATTTCAAGAATCATATTTAATCAAAAATATCATTTTGTATCACTATTTAAAGAAATTTTAATTTTTGATGATCCAGGAGAATTTTTTAAGAGATTTTATTCATTAGAAGAAAGTCTTTATAAAATTAAAACTTATTGTGATTTTTATGAAAAAAATAGTAAAATATTTCCTAATTATATTGTTCTTCCAGAGTCAAAATTTATTTTCAAAAATATAAAAAAAAAACAAAAAATGTTAGATAATATTAATGAAATAAACAATAAAAACAGTATAAATTTAAATAAAGAAAAATCCGACAAAAAAAATTCAGATACTATATTTTCAAATACAATAATAAATTCAATTTTATCTGAAAAAAGTTCTGCAACAATTTCAAATGAAAGAAGTATAAAAAAATTAATAAAAAGAATTTATGATAATGAAAATCAATTTTCATATAGAGAAAAAAATGAAACAGAAAATTCAAATGTAACTCAAAGCCAATTTATTGAATTAAATATTAGTAAAATTGATTATAGTTTAAGTAATAATAATAACAGTAAAAATCATTATAAAAAATTTATTAAAGAATTTAAATGCGTAACTAAGAATACAAATAGTGGATTGAAAAAATTTAAAGAAAAAAAAATTGCAAAACAAAATTTATCTGGATTTAATAATGTTTATACTTTGAAAAAAAAATTTGAAAAAAATAATAATACTTTAAATTATAATAATTATAAGAAAATTCAAAATAAAATTAATTATCCAAATAGTAATAAACAAATAGAAGAAAAAAGCAAAAGTAAAAGTAAAAGTAAAAGTAAAAATAAAGATTATTTAACAGAAAGAAATAATAAATCAAAAATAAATCCAAATAATAGTATTAAAAAAAAAGATATAAAAAGAAAAATACAAAAAAATATTATTAATCAAAATAAAAAAAAAAATAATCAAACTAATAAAAAAAATAAAAAAGAGGCAAAATCAATGCCAAAATTAAGTTCAACTTTAAATAAAAATTCAGAAACAAATAGAATTTTTTTTCAAAATAAAAATATCACAACAAATAATAATAATAAATTGCCTTTAACAAATAATAATAATAACATTAATATTAATAACCCAACAAAATCATTTTTAAAATTTAAAAATATAAAACTTCAAAAACCAATTTCAAATTCTAATATAAAAATTCAATTTCATAATGTACCTTTAAGTAATTATATTTCTAAACATATTCCTTCTTCACTTATATCTTTAAATACAAATTTTAAAAATACAAGTACACTTTCAAAAAGTAAAAGTAAGTCAAAATCAAATTCGAAAAGTAAAAGTAAATCTCCAAATTCAACTTCAAATTCTTTAAATAAAAAATTTAGGACATATAATACAATGAAAAATTTTAATAAAAATATTAAATTTATTAGTAATAATATTAGAAGTTTAATTCATAAAGATATTTTATTTTGTTCTAACGAAGGTTTACAAACTGAAAGAATTAAATATAAAAATAATAGTAAAGACAATAAGAATAATACTAATCCTATTAAAGCAATTTCTATTAATAAAAAATTAAATTATAATAATAATAATAACAATGTCAATTCTGAACATAAAAAAATTGTTTCGGTAACTTCAGAACATAAAACAATTACTAATAGTGAGAGAGAAAAAAATTCAGTACATTTTAAATCAAATGTAAGTAATAATAATTTGTCAAAAGGTAATTTCATTATAAATAAAATTAGTGATTCAAATGATAATAAAAAGATTATTTCTGATTCTTGTTCTCCTCCAAACAAAAATATAAATGAAAAAAATAATCAAAATAAAAATAATTATCAGAATACTTCATATTTTAAATATCTTAGAGATAGTAGTGTTAATAAAGGGGGAAAAACAAATAATTATTTATATTATACTTCTCATAATTATACTCATCATCCTGTAAAAAAAATTCAAAATTTTGATAATATTGAAAATTCAAAAAAAACAAAAATTTCTTCCAATCATAAATATTTAAATAAATAATAATTTATTTATTTTATTTAAATATAAATTTTAAATGAAAAAAAAAATTATTTCTTTTATTTTTTAATTCATTTCAAATTGATAATTAAAAAATGTATTATTATATTTTTTAGATATTTACAATTAATTTAAATATACTGAAATATATTAAATTAAAAAGATAAATTTAAATAGTATAAAATAATATATAAAAAGTAATTTAAAGAGAATTAAAAACTCTATAAGATTAATTTAATTGATTAATGAAATCATATATGAAAAAATATTGAAATTAATAACTTTATAATATAACTTAAAATTCAAATAAAAAGATAAATTACATTTATTTTAAATAAATTAATTAAATTGTAATAAAATTAGATAAAAAATTCGACAACTGTGAGACTTGAACTCACGCGGGTTTCCCCATCTGCTTAGCAGGCAGACGCCTTAACCACTCGGCCAAATTGTCATCTGTATAATCATTTTATAAAATAATATATATTATTTATGATATTATATATAAAATAATACTATTTAAAGTTAAATAAATACTTTATTTTATTGTTGTTGTTGGATTTTTATAAAATTAATGAAAAGATTTAATAATTTTATCATAATAAAACTAAAATAATTATTTTGAATAAATATTATTACACCAAATTATTATTTACTATATACAATAAAAAATATTAATAAATTAAACAAAATTTATTTTTACATCGACAAAACCTACTAGAAAGGAATGAACAATTTTGGGTTGGATCGTATTCATTGTAAGTCATTTTTGAATTAGATTTTTTATAAGATTGAACATATATAACTGAAAAAAAAGGTTCTTTAAAAGAAACTTTTTTGTTTATTTTTTTTAGTTGATTATTTACATTACTATTTATTTTAAAGTTTATATTTTTTGAATTATCTAACACTATTTCATTTATTTTTTTATTTGAAGGAAACAATTTTTGTTCTTGATTTAATAAATTACTTGAAAGGTTATGACTATCTTGAAGGTTTGTAGTGTTTTCTTCTTCTTTATTTAGATTTTCAGGAATACTTAATTTCTGTTTATATATTTGATTAATTATTTCTGGTTTTTTTGTTAAATATAATTCTGTTTCTGAATTGTTTAACATTGTTTCTCTTTTATTTCAATTATTTAATTAAAATAAAATGTTAAATCATTCGTTTATAGTATATATTATTTGAAATTGACTTTGTTTCATTAAATTATATTTTTTTTCTATTAAATAATATAATTAAATAAATAGCAATTTAATAATTAAAATAATTAATACTTTAAAAATCTTTTATTCTCTTTTATTTATTTTTCTTTGTTTAAAATCATATTTTTTAAAAATAAAAAATAAATAATAAAAGAATATTTGTTTTTATCATAATGGAAACTAAAGTCTTAATTTTTTTTGATAAATTATCTATTCCAAGTATTAAAAATTTATTTAAAAATTATAGAGTTTGAATTAAACAATCTTATCATTGATTTAAGTTATGATGATAAAAAATATAAAATTAATTATCCTCAAAATGAAAATTTTAATATTTTATTAACTCCAAATTTTTTAAAAGAAAAACAAACCATAAATTTAATAATATTGGAAAAGAAAAATAAAAAATATTTTAAAATAGCAAAAGGAGAATTAAATATTTTTAAAAAATATTTTATTGGTGATAAACTTAAAATTGAAAAATGGGTTTATTTAAATTTATATAAATCATTTATAAATAATTTAAATTTAGACTCTCAAGAAATAAATTCATCAAAAATTTATATAACTATAAAGTTATTAGAACCAATAGAAAATTTAAAAAATGAAAATAATAAAAAAGACAATAATAAAAAAATAAATCCAAAAAAATTAAATTTAGATAATAATAATCATACTAATTCAAATGAAAATATAGATGATTTACAAATAAATAATCAATTTGATGATGATTTATCTGATTTATCAATAAGTTTAATTGAAGATAAAGAAGAAAAAAATGAAGAACCAATAAATATTATTATTAATGATGATTATATTCAAAAATTAAAACATTTAATTTCTTCTGATTTTGAAAAATTTTTACCTAAAGATATTGAAAAATTAAAACAAATGAATGAATTATTATATAATAAATTTACTGAATTATCTAATTTATATAATGAAAATTTAATTGCTTTAAATAATAATAATGAAGAAATAAGACAAAAAGCAAAAAAATATTATGAAGATTATAAAAAACTTAAAAAAGAAATTTATAAAGGAAGAGTTGAATTAAAGAAAAAAAATAAAGAATTAAAAAATGATATTGATATTATAAATGAAGATAATAAAAATATAATAAATCAAATAGAAAAAATAAGAAAAGATACTCAAGAATTAAGAAATAAATTAAATATTACAAACGAAGAAGACAAAAATGATAATTTCAATGAAAAAAATGATATAAAAATATTGAAAGAACTTTTATTAAAAGTTAATAATTTAGGATATGATATTTTTACAATAAGTGGATTAAATGATGAAGAAAAAAATAAATTAAAAATTTTATTAAATGTTGAGGAAAAAAACAATGAAAAAAATGAAAATGTAGAAAATAATAATTCTGATGAAAATATAAAAGATGATATTGAATTAGGAAATTTAATTGTAAGTTTAATTGAAAGAGATGTAAATGATTTATATTCAAAACAAATTATTGATAATGTTAAAATTGATCAAATTAATGCTATTACTTATTCTTTTGAAAATAAAAAATTAACAAAAAATGTTACTTTAAAAATTCAAAATGATAATTTATTTTGTGATAATGGTGTTTCATTTAATTCTTGGTTAATTAATAATTTTGGAATTTAAATATTATTTTTTTATTTAAATAAACTTATTCTAGTTGTTAAAAAAATTAATGAATTATAATATTTATTTATAATAAAATATAATTAATCAAAAGTTATAAAAAGAAAATCCTAAATAAATCATTAAAAAATAAAATAAAAAACTTAAAATGATTTTTTATTAAAGAAATAATCAATCAATATTATATAAAAAAATATTTAGTTCCATCATTTTACATTTTTATTAATTATTTTAAAGAAAAAATGTCAAGATTTAATTTATCAAAATTTTTATTCAAAGAAGTAAAAAATATCTAAAAAATATTTAGGGAATTCGATTAGTAGAAATAGATAAAAACTTAACTTTTTCTCCAAAAAATTCAAATATAGCTGTTTATAATTTATCAACACAATTGAAATATTCTTTATTTCAAAATTCAAAAAATTGTAAAAGTAATTTTAATATATTAATTTTAACATCTTTAGTCTTATCTGATAATATTTTCTCAATGTTCATTGAAAATGATAATTTAAAAATTATCAAAATTTTAAAAAAATTAATTTCAATTTATGAAAGGAATATTTTTACTAAGAAATTAATGTATTTTCAAAAATTTTATTTCAAAATTATTCAATTAAAACAGTATCAATTTCAACAATTTGGGATAAATATAAATAAACAAAATTATTATAATAAATTATATAATGGATTAAAAATTAAAGATGAAAGATTAAATGAGTTAGCAAGAAAAATAAATGAAGAAGAAGAAAAATTATATTCTTTTACACCACAAATTAATAAATCAAAAATCATATTTAATCCAATAACAAATTATAAAAATAATTTTGATCAAATGAAATATAACTCAATTTCTTATAATAAAAATGATAATGATGAAAATAAATATAAGAATAATTCAGTTTCATTTTATAAAAAAGAGAAAAAATATAATAAAAATTCAAGAAATTTTGAAACAATTGATTTATATCCATTTAATGAAACATATGATAATAATTATTATAATTATTTTAATTCATTTGATATTCCTCTTTATATAAATTCAAAAAATAAAAATAATCAATTATTTTCACAAAACACTAAAATTCCAAAACCAAAACCAAAAAGTAATATATCAAATGCATATCTAAATTCAATTATTCAAGAAAAAATGAAAAATAATCCAATAAAAACTTTTTCTTCTTCTTCAATTTCAGAAAATTTATCTTTACTCTTTTCATCTAGATTACATATAGATAATAAAAAAATAAATAATAAAAATGAAATTCCTCAAAGAAAAGTTAAAAAATCTCTTTTTGATAATTCAAGTTCATCAAATATCAATGAAAAAGGAACAAATTATATAACAGAAAAAGGAAGTAGAACAGAACATTTAAGTACAATAAATCATGAATTAAACAATTCTAAAAATATTAAGAAAAAATCATCTGATAATTTATATCCTTTCAGAACTGGTATAATTCCTTATACTTATAGTTCTTCTCGAAAAAGTACTTATTTTATTTCTCCAAAATCAACAGAAAGAAATAATATAATAACAAATAGAAGCAATTATTTTGGTATTAGCAATTATTTTGATAATTCAAAAGATGAGAAAATAAATAATCAAGGAAGAAATAATAAAAAGAATCTTAGTACCACTAATACTAAATATATAAAAAATTCAAATATAAATAATGTAAAATCGAATAAAAAAAATAAGGGAAATAATTTAGAAATTGAAAGTAATGTTGTAAATGAGAATATTTTATATAAAAATGATAATAATTCTTTAACTAGAAAAAGTTCTGATACTAATTCATTTCATTTAACTCTTCAAAGTATTTCTGATTCTAAATTATTTGATATGGCAAGTTATTATGTTAGAACTGATGATGATTTGGAAAGATTTAGGCTTTTCAATAAATATAATAATTTAAAAAGGAGAAACCAAAATAATAATAATATTGTTAAAATTTATAATAAAAATAATAAAATATCTGATTCTCCTAAATAAAAAAATAAATTAACATAATAAAATTATTAAGTGTTTTTTTTAGAGTTTTTTTTAGTATCAATTAACCTAGTAACTATATATATTTATATATTAAATTTTATTATTTATTAAAAAAAATATTTGAAAAAATATTTATATTAATATAATAATAAATACTATAATACATATAATTATAGAAAATATAATTTTATATTTGTGTTTAGACAAAAAATTTATTCTTGGACCATCTAAAGATTCAAAAAGTTTTTTTTCTATTTTTATTCTCATTGACTCATTTAAATCTTTTTTAAATCTAAAAGGTAATTCATCATCACTAAAATTATTATTACTATTATGATTAAAATTTTTTTTTAAAGAAATTCTTCCAATTGATTCTCTAATTTTATAATTTGCTTTATCAATTAAATCATTTTGTTTTCTTTTATTAATAATCCCATCTAAAAATTCATTTCCATTTTTAATATTATTTTCATTAATATTATTCTCATCATAAACAGGCATATCCAAATTAGAAAAATTAGAAGACCTGATTGAGCTTTTAGCTCTTTTAATTATATTTAAATTTTGTGTTTTAATTTTGTTTGTAATATCTTCAAATTGTTGATTAAATAATTGACATTTATCTTCTAAAGAATTTGCTTCTGTTATATATTCAATTTTTTCATTTCTTTGATTAAAATTATAATCTTGAATTAATTTTAATAAATCAAATGTTTCTGAAATTTTATCTCCTGTTTCTGTGATTAATAAATCAATTTTTTTATTTTTTTCATTATTATCATATTTAGAACCTATTTTTAAGGAATAGTCTTGTAATTCTTGAATGTTTAAACAAAATTGAGATATATTTTCATTTATTTTTTCAAATGCTTGTTTATAATTTTTATTATCTAAGTCATTTTGTAAATTAATTCTAATATCATTATTCATTGTTAATTTTTCCTTAATTTTATTTATTAATATTATAAAAATTAAATAATTTTTAAAAATTAAAAAAATATTGTCATTTATTAAATTCAAATAAAAAATAAAAAAAATAAATATATTATTATTTCATTATTATTATACACAAAAAAAATTTTTAAGAATATAATCAATTATTAATATTAGAAATTATATCTTCAATTTTTCCAACTTATGATTCTCCAGAACTTAAAGAAGCAAAATTTTATTGTAATATATTAAGTTTATTAAATTTAGATTTTAAAAATTTTCCGTCAGATTTATCAGATACAATTTAAAGATTCAAATAACTGATTTAAAAAAAGATGATAACAAAAAGATGATTAAATAAATATTCAATAAAATAATTTAGAAGAATATTTAACATCAAAAATATAAAATCAAAAATATCAAAAAATTATATTGAATTTACTCAAAATTCCATAAATGATAAATCAATATTTTAAAAAATACCATTTTATATAAAAAATTTAAATTATTGAAGAAAAAACTCTAAAAATAACAACATTAATATTAAAATGAGAAGAAATAATACATCCATTTGCAGAATTTAAAAAAATAAAATTAATTCATTTATTCCATTTAAGAAATAAATATAGATTAATGCTATTTCAAACTTGTGTGATGCGATTAACATTTAGTTTAAATATAGAAATTGATAGAATAAATATTTATATGAATAATGAAAATAAAATATAATAAATTTTGATATTATGTAGGCAATTAATATTATTTTAGATTTTAAAAATAATTAAAAAGAAAGAGAAAAAGAATGTGAAAAAAACTTTTTTAATTTTTCAAGTTTTAAACAAAAACTTATTTTTATAAATTTTGTTATCCTAAAAAGGGAATAATTAAAGATATAAAAGAATTAATGAATATGCCTTATCATATTATATAAGATATTAATAATGATATTGAACATCAAGTTTTTCAAGAATTTGATATTAATGTTACAATAAAATAGTCAAAAATTAAAGATAATGAAAATTGGGGAGTTATAGGAAAATCAAAAAGTATTTTAAATTTACCTTCTGATATAAAAGAATTAGAAATTAAATTTAAATTCTTTCCTTTATCAGATGATCACATTAAAATTCCTGAAATTGAATTTTTTGAATATGAAATTTTAGAAAATAAAAATAATGATAATATAGTGGAGTTCAATTTAAAGAAATTGATTTTTGAAGTTTTATTGAAGGAAATGAAAGAATTATTAAAATTAATTCTATTAATAAATATACTTTAAGAATAAATTTAACTTAAATGTTAGTTTTTATTTAAACAAATTTTTTTAAGTGATTTACATTATAAGTTTGTTTATAATGTCCCAAAAAAAGTATATTAAAACTATATATTTGTATTTATAGAAAAAATTTAGTTATAAAATAGGATTTTATTATTTGAAATATCATTATAAGAAAATTTATGGATGTTATTATTTTTATCAAAACAAATAATATTATTTTCATTATCAAAATCATTTCTTAATTCTATTATTTGTGAATTAAATAATATATTATATTCACTTTTACTTTCATTAGTTAAATTTTTATTATCTAAATTTAATTTATAATAATTATTATTAAAACCATTTTCATTAAATCCACCAAAAATAATAATATCATTATTCAAATTAATGTAAGTAATATGTTCAATTAATCCATTTATATTATTATTAATATTAATTTCTTTCCATAAATTATTATCAACATCATAAAATTCAATATTATTAATAAATTTACTTTTTATATAATTATAACCATAAAAAGCATATATATAATTATTTATAATTAAATATGAACTTTTACTTCTTTCTTGATTCATTTCTTTTATTAAAGAATCATTCCATTTATTTGATTTTAAATCATATGTTTCAACTTTTTTTGTAAAATTTCCACTTAAACTTATTATTTTATTATCATATTTAATCAATCCACAATTTGTGTGATTAAATTTTAAATTATTTAATCTATTTAAACTTTTTTTTTTATAATTAAATATATAAAACATATCATTATTCTTTCCAGTTATAATATATAGATTACCATTTAAATTTAAATAAGAATAATTATCTTTATTAAAATTTAATGAATAATTATTATAATCAGCAAAAGAAATTAGTTGGAAAATATTATTTATAATATCATATTTTAAAAAATGAGTATTATCATAAGGTTTAAAAATTAATTTATCACTTTCTTTTTTGTTCTTTTGATTTATTTTTTTTGGAGTATATAAATTGTTTAAATGAAAATAATTTTTTTTGTATACATGTAAAGATAAAGAAAATTGATGAGAAACTTGTAAATTTAAAAATGAATTAAAAGTCAATAAATTATTTAAATAAATTGAATTATGTTCATCAGATAAACTTATACTATTAACTAATTGATTAGAATTTTTTCTTTTATTTTCTAATTTTTGAATATAATTTAATAATTTTAAATTTTTATTTTTTACTCTTTTTAATTCTTCATTTAATAATTTTATATGTTCATTCATTGTTAAAATTTGACTTTCTTTTTCTTTTAATTGCTTCATTAATATTATTACATCATTTTTCAAAGAATCATTCAAATTTTTTTTTGATTTAATTGATATTATTTCATAATTAAAATAAGTTATCAAATATTGAGAAGATACTTTTTTATTTATATCATTATTTTTTTTTGATTTTAAATTAAAACTCAAATTTAAGGAATTTTCATTTTGAAAATTTTTTTCTTTTATTTTCTTTTTTAAATCTATAAATTTTATTCTAGATAATTTTAAATTATTATTATTTATATTATTGAAAGAATTATTTCTTTCTTTTTCTTTTTTTAATTTTTTGTTTTGAGTTCGATTATAGTTAATATAAGTTCTTAAATTGATATTTGAATTATTTATTTCTTTTTCATTTGAATGATTCCTAGAATATTTATTTTTATCATTTAAAGTAAAATTACTTTTAAATTTATGAATAAAATTATCTTTAAATGAATAATTACTAATATTATTTTTTATAATTCTGTATTTATTATTTTTCATTAAAATTTTCTAAAAAAAAATTAAATTATTATTAAACAAATTCTATGTGTTTTGATATTAAAAAGTTTGATAATGATTATTTCTCATATTTGTTTTATTTATATTATCTTACATTGAAAAAAGATTAAAACTTTGATTTATACTAGTTAATAATATATTTATAGTTTTCAAAAAATAATACAGCAAATCAAAAATGAATGCTCCAACTCCAACTTCATCGGAATTAAAATTTGAATAAGAAAATGAATTAAATTAAATCAAATGTTTGAATAATAATTTTTTTTAAACAACTCAATTTAGAATATTTTTAAATTTAAACTCATTCCCTAAAGAATTGTATGAAGGTTCTTTTGATTTAGAAGAATTAAAGAAAAAAAATAAATTTTTTAAAAAGTATGATGATATAAAAACAATTACACATCAAAAAAATTATTTAATTCAAAAATTAGAAAATTCATATTCTTGAATTTTAAAAAAA
>JAEEGL014546284.1_pt1 | contig 15466 bp, 12 predicted proteins | sample 9134231 | NCBI WGS metagenome assembly JAEEGL01 (sample SAMN16246548, study PRJNA631951) | gut metagenome | biome: gut microbiome; feature: rumen; material: fiber-attached | host: Bos | place: Iran: Karaj | collected 2018-10
ATTTATATCCAGCATGCTTAAGAGATTCAACAACAGATATATATGCATCATGTAACTCAACATATTTACCAACTAAAGCTATTTCTATTTCCTTTTTTAAATTATCCGTTGTATTAACTAATTTTTCCCAATCACTAATATTTATTTTCTTTGGTTTTAAATTAAATTGCTTAAGAATAATATCATCTATACCTTGTTCATGATAAATAAGAGGAATAGAATAAATATTTGTAACATCAGGAGAAGAAATAACTGAAGAAGGACTAATAGAACAAAACATTGATATCTTTTTCTTTAAACTATCATCTAACATTATAGGAGTCCTACAAACGATTATATCAGGTTGGATACCAACACCGCGAAGTTCAATAACTGAGTGTTGTGTTGGTTTTGTCTTTAATTCACCACTACCGTAAATAGAAGGAACCAATGTTGTATGAACAAATAAAGTATTTTCAGCACCATTTTCCAATCTAATTTGTCTTAAAGCTTCTAGAAATGCTTCTGATTCAATATCACCAATCGTACCACCAATTTCCGTAATAACAATATCTGCTCCTGAAGTAATAGCAGCTTCTTGAACTCTAGCCTTAATTTCATTTGTAACATGAGGAACAATCTGTACTGTTCCACCCAAAAAGTCACCACGACGCTCTTTTTCAATAACTGATGCAAAAACCTTACCCATTGTCATATTTGATGTGTAATTAAGTTCTTCATCAATAAAACGTTCGTAGTGACCTAAATCCAAATCAGTTTCCGTTCCATCACTAGTAACAAAAACTTCACCATGCTGATAAGGGGACATCGTACCCGGATCAACATTTATATAAGGATCAAACTTCTGCATAAAAACCTTATATCCTCGAGATTTCAACAATAATGCGATAGATGATGCTGTAATACCTTTTCCTAAGCCTGATACAACACCACCCGTAACAAATACGTACTTAGCCATAACTACCTCCTAAAAAATAAAAAAACTATAATACGAGAACGATTATAGGCTCTCTTAAATTATATCACACTTATTCAAAAAAAGCACCTCAAAATTTATAAAAAAATAATTGAATCAAAAATCATTATATGTTAAAATTATAATTAAGGAAGGATGATAAATATGAAGATAATATTAATAATTATTTTAGCTGTAATAGTTATTTACGGCATAATATGTTTTAACAGTTTTGTTAAACTAAAAAACCAAGTAAAAGAAGCCTTTGCAACTATGGATGTATACCTAAAGAAAAGATGGGATTTAATTCCCAATATTGTCGAAACAGTAAAAGGATATGCTAAACATGAAAAAGATACTCTTGAAGAAGTAATTAAACTAAGAAATCTATCTTATGATGATTTAAACACTAAAGAAAAAGTAGACAAAAACACTAAATTATCAGAAAACATAGTAAAACTAATGGCTATCGCTGAAGACTATCCCGAATTAAAAGCCAGCGAAAACTTTAAAAACTTAAGTAAAGAATTAACAAAAGTTGAAGAAGATATAGCTAATTCAAGAAAATACTATAACGGTTCTGTAAGAATCTATAACAATAAAGTAGGAATGTTTCCAAGTAATATAATAGCATCTCTATTAGGATACAAAGAAGAAGTAATGTTTTCTATAAGCGATGAAGAAAAAGAAAACGTAAAAGTAGAATTGTAGGTAAAAATATGGGCTCCGTAATAATAATATTATTACTTGTTTTAGCGGGAATTATAATAACAATCTATTCTATATTTAACGCAATAAACTCACTCGGTAAAACAAAATACGATAAATATCAAATAAAAAGTTTTATATACCTAATTATAGGCTGTATAATTCTAGTAGTTTTTGCATCAAAATATTTTAATAACAAATACCAAATCGAAACCTATAACTCAGTTGCTGATGGATATCATATAGAATCATATAAAATAGTAATGGATGTAAACGAAAAAGAATCTATCGATATAAAAGAATATATTACCATCTATTTTTATGAAGGTGGTCATCATGGTATTTATAGATTTATACCAGAATGGCTAAAATATACCAATAAAGACGGTGTAACCGAGTCAAGAAAAGCCAAAATAAAAAATCTTGATGCTCCAAATGACGAATACACTATCGAAACTGTAAAAGGTAAGCAAAAGATTAAAATAGGCGATCCTAATATAACTCTACCTATAGGATCATATACCTACGAAATAGACTACACTTACGATATGGGAGTAGATCCCTATGAAAAATATGACGAATTTATTTTCCATGCCTTTGGTGATTATTGGGGAACATATATAAATAATGCAACAGTTATTATTAATATGCCAAAGCCACTTGATTTAGGGAAAGAAAATATTAATTTCTTTAGTGATAAATATCGAACTAAAAATATAAATTCTGATATTAATTATTCCATTAATGGAAATACAATTACTATCAATTTATTAAAAAATAATTATCTTGATAGTTCCCTAACTATCGATATAGAATTACCAGAAGGATACTTTGATAAAGGAAGTAATTTATACTCATCCACATCATTTATCCTATGTCTAATATGTATTGCTTTAGCAGTAATAACTTTTCTAATATGGCTTAAAAATGGTAAAGACCTAGATAAAATTCCTGAAACAGTAGAATTCTATCCTCCAGAAAACTTAGATGCTGCCGAAATAGGCTATCTATCTAAAAGTGATACTGGAAGAAAATTATCTATCGCACTAATAGTAGAATTAGCAAGTAAAGGATATATCAAAATAGTTGAATCAGAAAACAAAACACTAAGAAAAATAATAAAAAACACAACAGATACAGAAGAATTTAAAGAAAAAGCACCCCTAACTACTAACGAAGGACTAGTTTATAATAGATTATTTACAGGAAATAATGATACAACTATTCTATCATCAAATACAGAATTCTATAAAGTATTTACTGAAGTATCAGATAGTGTTAAAGCAAAATATGATGATATAATTAACGATTTAAAAGCATCAAAATACATGAAAACAACAAGTAAGTTATTCGTTTTAGGAAATATACTATGGATTATTTCTTTCAGTGTAATAGAAGACTTAAATCCAAAATTAAAAATACTATATCTTATAGCACTACTAGCAAATATAAGTATCTTTATCCTAACTCTTCTAATGAAAAGAAAAAATTCCTATGGTGAACAATTAACTGCTAAAATAAGAGGATTTAAAAACTATATTGAAGTAGCAGAAAAAAATCAACTAGAAATGTTAGTTGAAGAAAATCCAAACTACTTCTATGATATCTTACCATATGCTTATGTTTTAGGAATATCTAAAAAATGGATTGAAAAGTTTGAAGATATCCCAATCCCTGCTAATGATATGGGTAACTTTAATTACTGTGATACAAACTCAATTGATGATTTATCAGATTCCGTAAGTTATCCAACATCATCTTCATCAAGTGGTGGTTGCTCATCGTGTGGTGGCGGTTGTTCATCATGTGGTGGCGGCTGTTCATCATGTGGTGGTGGAGGATCATGGTAAAAGAATTTGTCTTACAATGGCATTTAAGTGAAGCTTGTAATCTAAAATGTCTTCACTGTTACCAAGAAAACCACAAACCAGTAATTCTACCATATAAAGATTTAATAATAATTCTAAATCAATATAGAGAATTATTAAAAAAACTAAAGATAAAAGGTCATATAAATTTAACTGGAGGAGAACCTCTATGTTCTCCTTACTTTTTTAAAATATTAGATGAATTTAAAAAAGATGAAAAACTATATACTTTTTCCATTCTTACCAATGGAACTCTAATTACTGATGAAATAGCAGAAAAAATTAGTAAATACAATCCCCAATACGTTCAAGTAAGCCTAGAAGGGGGAAGAAAAACTAATGATTACGTAAGAGGAAAAGGAGTATATAAAGAAGTTGCAAAAGCTATAAAACTATTAAAAAAATATAATATCTACGTATCACTTTCTTTTACAGCAACTAAACTAAACTATAAAGAATTTCCTAAAGTAGTAAAATTTGCTGAAAAATATAAAGTAGATACTGTCTGGTCAGATCGCTTTATACCATTAGGAGCATCTTTAGATAAAGAATTCCAAATGAATAAAGAAGAAACTACTGAATATTTAAATATAATGGAACAAGAAAGAAAAAGACTAAAATTAAAGAAAAGTAAAACTAATATAGCTATGTATAGAGCACTACAATTTCAAATGACCAATGATTATCCCTATACCTGTACAGCAGGAAAAAGCTTACTAACAGTAATGGAAAACGCTGATTTAGTACCATGTCGAAGAATGCCAATAGTAGTAGGTAACTTATTAAAAGAAAATATGTATGACTTATATAAAAATAATAAAATACTAAAAGATTTAAGAAAAGATACTACTCCTGATGAATGTAAAAAATGTGAACACGCTAAATTATGTTCAGGAGGATTAAAATGTTTAACATATGCAATATATAAAGACTTAAATCACAAAGATGTAGGTTGTACATACGAATAGGAGGAAATAATATGATAACACTTCAACACGCTTTATGTAATTTAATTAAAAACAATGGAGATATAGAAGCCTTTGAAAAAGAACTACCATATTTATTATTACCAGACTCAATTAGAGCTTATACCGGAGCAAGACCATATACTCACTTCGAAACAAATCCAACTAATGACGACGTATCTTGGTATGTATTCCCGAGTGATCTAAAAAGCTTAACCAAAGAAAAAGCTCAAAGCCAAGAAAAACACTTAGCCGAAATAAAAGATAAAAGTGTTTTAGGAGAAGAAACAAGAATAGATAAATTTATTGAAACAAATAATAATTTACCACCAACAGAATACGAAGGAATATTAACTCATTTAATTCAAGACTATCTATTCGATGACTTTATTCGTGAAACAATAGATTGTACTAATAAATATGAACCAGATGCATCATTTGTTTTCCAAGGAAAAAATTATAATGGTCAAGAAATAAGAAAAGCTATTCAGTCATTTGAAGAATATGGATTCTATATCTTAGCAAGCTATTGCTATAATTTATATGGAATAACTACCGACCAAAAATGGTTTGATGAACACGTATCTAAAGTATTACAAAAAGAATATCCTGAAGATTTAGCAGCTAATACTTATAAATACATGAAAATACCAGAAGAAATGAATGAAAAAATAAAAAATCATGATTTTTCAAATATAAAATATGATTTAAATGATATAAAATACGGTGAATTATATAGTAAAGTAGCATATTATCAAAAAAATAAAGAAGCATTTCTAAATGAATACTATAGAAAAGATAACAATAATATTAAAAAATAAATAGGAGTAAAAATGACACAAGCAGTAATAATGACACTATTTGCCGCTTTCTTATGGGCAATGACTAGTCATATTGATAAATTTATGGTCAGTGGGATTGTTAAATCAGCTAATAACATAAAAACCCTAATGATCTTTTCAACGCTTGTAGCAGGTATTATCATATCTCCAATTTGGTTAGTTGCAAATAATTTTTCTGTAAGCATAAGTACTATTTCTTTAATATCCGTAATTTCATCAGCGTTTATCTACACCATAGCAACCTATCTATATTTTAAAGCCCTAGAAAAAACTGATGCTTCTGTCATAGTAGTATGCTTTCAACTAATACCAATCTTTAGTTATATCCTAGCGTTAATATTTTTTAAAGAGAACTTAACTATTAATCAAATAATAGGATCAATTCTAATAATACTATCTGCAATACTAATATCATTAGACTTCGAAGAGAAAAAAAGCAAGAAAAAACTATATGCCCTAATAATAATGACATTCTCTTCCTTCCTTTATGCAGTCTATTACTTCCTCTTTGATATTGGAATAAGACATAGTTCGTATAACTCATGTGCTTTTTACTATCAAGTAGGATTTATAATATTAGGATTAATCCTAATCTCAATAAAAAGCTATCGTGCTTCTTTCCTAAAAGCAATTAAAAAAAATGGCAAAATATACTGTTCTCTAAATATAGCAAACGAAGTATTTAATTTAGGAGCAAACCTCTTAGTAAATTTAGCTAACGTTACAATACCATTAGCACTAGCAAATGTATTAAATAGTTGTCAAGGAGTTTTCGTCTTTATATTAGGAGTATTAGGAGTAAAACTATTACCAAAATATTTTAAAGAAAGTTTAAACAAAACAGTAATAATTCAAAAAACAAGTTGCATTATCCTAAGTATAATAGGATTAATAATAATGTTTAAATAGGAGGTGATTTCATGATCCCATTATCAGTTGGAAAAGGATTAGATAAAAATATTAAAAATAATATACTAAATAGAGCATATACAGAAGAACAATTAAGACAAATACTAAATATGATTAATAACAGTAAAAATGAAGCTAAAACAGCCTTAATAGCAGATGCGGTAGTATTATTTCTTGCCTTTGGATTTATAGTATATCAAATGACTGAAGGATTTAAAGATATGATCAAAGAAGGAATAATCTTTTTCATTGTATTATATTCAATATGTATGCTAATACTATACTGGTCACTATTTAAAGCAAGAAAAAATCAATTTTTAAAAGCAGTAAAAAAAGCCTACCCAGAATTAAACTTAAATTAAACTATATCAATTATTTGACAAATAATTAATAATGAGTATAATTATCAACAAGTGAGGAGATATAAACATTTGTGAGCTATCTCGGGTAATAACCTACACGAACTATAAAGTACGGAGTCACTAAAAGTGATTTACCGTGCTTTTTTATAAAAGGAAGTGAATTAAATGGAAAAATTCTATTATGAAATACCCTCTATTGAAAGAAAAGAAGAAGCTTTAGAATACATAAATGAATTCTATAAATACAATTCATCAATTAATGGAGCTGGAGGACTAAAAAACTACACTGATAACTATGAAGGATGGTTAGAAAAATTAGAAGATGACTATACAAGAGAACCAACAGAAGAAAAAGTACCAGCAAGAACATATTTTTTAATAAGAGAAAACGATAACAAAATAGTTGGTATGTGTAACATAAGATTATCACTAAATAAAAAACTAAGTAAAAAAGGTGGACATATAGGATATGGAATTAGACCAACAGAAAGAAGAAAAGGCTATAATAAAATAAATCTCTATTTAGCTCTAAAAATATGTGATGAATATGGAATAAAGAAAGTATTCATGGATGCTGACTTAAATAATCCCGCTTCCTGGAAAACTATGGAAGCTCTAGGAGGTAAAAGAATAAAAGAATACTATGATGATGAAAAGCTTCATTCAATAGTAGTAGATTACAATATCGATGTAAAAAAATCTCTTGAAGACTATAAAGATGCATATGAAAAATACATATCAACTAACAAAGCAAAAAAAGATAACTAAATTTGACTAATTTGTTAATCTGTGGTAAAATAAACAGCCAACAAGGGGGAAAATATATATGAAAATAACACTTTTAACCAAAAAAGAAATATGTGCAATAAAATTATTTGTAAACAAAGCAAAAAATCTGGAATTAGTTGATGGTATATATTTATTATCTTTCTATGACAAAAATACTAATCAAGAACACATTATTATTGATACAATAATAGATATAAATAAATTCTATAATGGAAATGAATGGAATGATACTCTAATAGAAGAAGAAGTAAAAAAAGAATCAGATGATCTTGATGAAATAGTAGAGGATTTTAACAAAATATTTAATGGTAAAAGACTATTCTTTGATGAACCAGCAGCAAGTGAAAACTATATGTGGACAATGTTGCACCAAAGAGAAGTTCTATATGAAATGGAATTAGTAAATGGAATACTATTATTTGATAGAAATAATAAATATGAAGAAAACAAAGCAATAGCTTCTCAGACATTACCTATATACGAGAACAGGTTAGAAATAGAAAATATTGATGAATTACTTGCAGAACCAACCCATGCCTATAAAAAAAGTAAATAATTAAAAGATGACTAAGTCATCTTTTTTTTATTCAAAAATAAAAAAATATGATAAAATGGAATAAAGATAGGATATTTATTAGGATGGTGTATTAAATATGAGGGAAAAACTAACTATAGAACAGTTTGAACAAATAAAAGAACAAATCAATTCGATAATAAAACAACTTGAAGATTATTCAGAAAAACATGATAAAGATGACGATTTTAATGAAGAAGAAGTATCCAAAAATTTCTTAAATCAATTATTACCAATTCAAAATCGTTTATTAAGTTATGACTTAAGTGATATTCCCTTTGAAAACTGGAAAGGAATAGAATTATTTTCAGATGAAACTCATGCAATTGACTTTTCAAATACCCATGCAAATATAGATTTTGCTATATTTGATTATTGGGGAAACGGCAATTTTAAAGGCTGTAATGTTAGAAATTTAATAAAAATACGTAGAAGACTTAATCCTAGTGAGTTTGATGAACAAACAATAAAAGCAAACCAAGATATATTTTTATCTGATAGTTTCAATAATGAATTTAAAGACAAATTTTATCAAGGAAAAATTACTATTCCTGACCTAGCTACATTACCAAGTGATCAATTAGATGAAGTAATAAAAAAAGGAACTGCATTATATAAATTTGATTATAGTGGAATAAGTCGTACCCTAGTAAATACACTAGGAATAAAAAAAATGGTTCAGTTATATAATTATTCTGAAGGAGATTTTAGAGACATAAATAGAATAGTAGAATACCTAAGCGCTAGAAAGCGTTGGGGATTTGCATCAGAAGATAGAACAAGATTCTCTCAAGATTTTGAAAACTTATTAAATCAACTTAAAAAAATAGAAATATCAGAATTAAAAAACACCTGTTTTGCCTATACAAGGAATTTTGTTATTTATTCAGATCGATATTATGATGAAAAAGAATTCCCGGGTTCATTTGTGTCAGAAAATCACGAGTTATTTTTAAAAAATGCTGATGTACCAGATGATGTAAAAGATAGATTTTTTTCAAAAAGACTTAAAACAGAAGATTTACATAATTATCCAGAAGCATTTCGTGCTATCCCGATAGAAAATTATATGGATTATCCAGAAATTGCTAAAATAATTACCCAAAAATATGGTGTCGGAGCATATCAAGAAATAGTAGAAAAACATTTTGATGTAATTAATTATTTAGAAAGAAATTACGGAAATGAAAAACTAGCTGAATTAATTAAAAATGCTAGTAATAATGATGTAGAAGCAGATTTTACTGAAGCAGTAAAAAAATATTACTTAAATCATCTTAAACCATTTAATTTAACCAAGGTCCCAGCTGATGATGAAATAGCATGGTTAAAATCAATGAACTTTAAATTTATCACTAATTCAGATAATTATGATGAAATTGTACTATACGATCCACATTTAATTTTTCTAGGCGAAAGAGAAAGAAGCCTTATAGATATGTTTGGAACAGAAAATATAAGAAAACTAGAAGAAGATATAGGATTTTTCTCTCATAAATATGAGCCTAATAATTATAGGGGAATAGAGATTTTTCGTAATTTCGCCTTGTATTTTAGAAGAGATGAACTAGAAAAAGCAGGAATAGACTTTAAAAATGGTAGTTTACCATATAAAGAATTTCTAGATCAATTTGCTAAATTTATAGATCTAAATAGAAAATCAGGATGTTTTGCTATTTATCAATATGACTGGATTCAAGGTGATTTTAGAACTAATCATCCCGAATTATTTATAGATCCATCTGCACCGCCAGAGCTAAGAAGAGATTTTTATTCATATGGTGTAAATATTTACTCTTTACGTAGGCACAAAGATTATCTTTCACATCTAAGAGATAAAAACTTATCAAATACGATATTTGATAGCATGTTTTTATTACTACCAGGACAACCAAATAGTGAAGGAAAAGCTACTTCTTACAGAAAAGATTTTATTGCTGAATATTCTAAAAGATATGGTAATGACAAATTGTTAGAATTAATGAGTAATTATGGAGAAATATTAGCAGGTATTGATATACCAATTACGAATGAAGAAATAATAGAAGATGAACAAGAAATAGAAAAGGCTTTGAGAAAGGCTGTTTATGATAGAATAGTTGATGGTAGATACTTTGAATATGAATATTTATCCAATATAAAAGAAATGAGGAAAGAACATTCGGATATATTTGTTGATGAAGGAACGCCAGATAGGTTAAAAGAAAAGTTTTACACAAGAAAAATTGACCCGAAAGATATCCAAAACAATCCCAAATGGAAAGAATTTTTACTTAATAAAAATCTAGAGCTTGTTTCAGTAGCAAGTATTAGACCATTTATCCAAAAATGTAAAGAACTAAAAATTGGTAATGATGAAATTCTATCTATTATGGAAACATATGGTAGTCTATTAATAGACTGTGGTGTTAATATAAGTGAATTAACTCACGAAGACTGTTTTGATGAGAATGGCTTTAATAAAGAAAAACTAAATGCTATTATAAAAGAACAAGTAATAAAAGAAGTAAAAACTGGACAAATAGTGTATAAAGAAAGTGATAAACAAACATTTGGAAAAGAATGTCCAGAATTATTTTTAGACGATAATGCACCACTTTACATTAAAAGAAAATTCTATACAAGAGAACTTAGTTTAAAAGATATTAGTGACTCTGATTTACAATTATTATTTAAAAAGACAAATATTGCTTTCGGATTTTCTACAAGTATGTCATGGCTAGTTTCTTCAACTGATAATTCAGATAATGTAGAGTTAAATAATTTCAAAGTATTAAAAATATTAGCAGTATATAATTCAATAAGAGACTATAGATTAAAAAATGTAGTTTCAAGATACTTTAAAAATCATAAGAATGAAATAAACGCCGATAAAATAGAAACAATTGTTGAAATATTAAAAAGACTAGAATATTCTAACTCTATTGAATTGCGTTCATTTGGAGAACAAATAGCAACACTAATATTAAATAGTGACAATCCTCTTGAAAAGCTTGATACAATTGAAGATGTGTTTTTAAAAAACAATTTACCATTATGTGGAAAAATGTATCTGTGTTTTAAGACAATATATCCTAGTTTTTCAGATGTCGATAATCATCAAGCAACTTTTGATGAACGAAGCAGAATGGCACCTGGCTTGAAAGATGATACTTTACCAGATTTAGGATTCCATGCCGATAATGAAGAAAAAAGATCAATTGTAACTTTTAACGATTTATTAAGGGTATCTTATAGATCTAATGAAAGAAGTTTAATAGAATATCTAGATAATATTGAACTAGGTAATAAGTTGTTTCTAGAATTACAAAATACAAACTTTGATACTTCAAAATTAAATGACCATGAAAGAAAAGTATTAGAAATATTTACAAACCACTTAAGAACACTATATCAAAATACAACTGAAGGAAAAAAAGAAAGTATAGAGTATGATAAACTATCGTTAGAAGAACAATTAAAAATCCTAAGCAAAAAGTTTGAAGGAAATAAAAGATATGACTTAAAAGATAGAATTGTAAGATCATTTTGTTATTATGCCGGAATAAAATCATATGACGAATTAAAGAACCTAATAGCTGATTCCAAAAAAGAGCAAGAAGAAAGAATAGAGAAGGTTTTAAAAGAAATAGAACAGAATGGCAAATTCATTCTGCATCCTGGAGATCTTCTAAGAGGTATAGGAGACTTAGAAGCATTAAGTGGGTCAATCGGGACAGGAAACTTTTGTAAAGAACACTTAGGAGTCTTTAGAGGAACAAGTTCTTCTGATACAACACCATTAGATGTTGATATAACTTTAATAACAAGAGAAGGAGATATATATAATCAAGTGAAAGGTACACCAACAGGATTTAACTTTGGAGGTGTATACGTAATTATAAAGAAAGATAACCCCAACATTCAAATTACTAGAGATGAAAATGGTAATCTAACACAAAGTAAATATGATCCAAGGAAGATAGAAGTTTTTGGTACAAAAATAAATGGAACAGGTGGATTTGACACCCATTGGGGTGCTAGAACGGGAATATCAATAGCAGATGTAGACTGTTTATTATACAAAAAAAGACAAATAATTGATGAAAAAAATCCATATGATGAAAAAGGCAATGTAAATTACATAGACGATAATAACAACTATGATTTTGAACTATCGGCAATAAAATACGAAATAGCAAAAAACGGTTATTATGTCCCAATTATAGACTTTAGTGGTAAATTAATATATACCAAAGAAGAATATAAAGAATTAAGGAATAAGATGCAAGGATTAAGTCATTTTGGTGTAAATACATATGAATTATCAAAAGAATTAATTACACCAGAAGTAATAGAAATAGCTAAAGGATTAAATCAAGAATCAGTAGACGATACAACTATCAAGAGAAGAAAAATTAATGCTATTATTAAAGAGGCTTTAGAAGGTACAGGATTAGATTTGAAACCTAATATAGGAGAAGATCTTACTGAAGGAACTGTTGAATTAATAGATACAGGTTCAACTGGCAGAAATACAAACGTACCATATGACGGCGATTTTGACTTCTTTACAAGATTAGATGCCAAAATAATGAGAGATTCTGACAAACAAAATGAAATTAAACAAAGGATTATAGATAAGCTTAAACAATACGATATGGAAAGCTTTAGTACCACAACAGCTGGAGATCACAGATTTAAAAAAGTTCGAATAGATGATGATACAGTCGTAGACATTGATTTATCATATGGAGTAAAAACAAACAAAGTAAGCTATTCATCAGATATGTGTTTAAAAGATAGATTAGAAACAATAAAAAAATTACATCCTGAAGAATATAAATATGTAGTAGCAAATATAATATTAGCTAAGAAAATATTAAAAAATCCTAAAGTAAATGCTTACAAACCACATAGAACGGATGAAAGCCAAGGCGGATTAGGTGGAATTGGAATAGAAAACTGGATACTTCAAAATGGTGGTTCTTTTACTGAAGCATGCCGAACCTTTAAAGAAGCCGCATTTGATAAAAATGGAGAATTAGTTTCATTTGAAGAATTTAAAAAGAAATATGAAATATGGGATTTTGGCGAAAATCACTTTTCATCCAGAGAATCAGAATCAGAAGCAGAAGATAAAAGTAAGTATTTATATGACAACTTTGTTTGGAAAAATATGAATGTAGAAGGGTATAAAAAAATGGCAACTGCCATAAAAGAATATTTAAAAGATCCTGAAGGATTTCTTGGAACACTTTCATCATCCAAAGAAAACGCAAAATAAAAAAGATGATTAAGTCATCTTTTTTATTTGCTTATTAATTTTCTTACAAAATTATCTTTATTTGAAGTTAATTCTTCAATTGCACTATTAACAGTATTAAGAATTGCTTCTTTTGGAACACCAACTTTATAAGCTTTTGTTACCTCATTAGCTAAATTCTTTAAAGCAAATTCAATAAAATCTACATTATCCTGTTTTTTATTACTAACTATATCACTAAAATCAATAAATCCCTTATTATTAGCTAGTGAAATTTTAGTTAAATAATACTCGCTAGTACCTTGACCTTCAGCCATTCCAACTTGAAAACCACAATTATTATAACTTACTTTATAAAAACTACTAAAATCATTAAATTCAGGGTAAATATGATTTGATTTCGCGTATCTATCTACACCTTTATAAAATAAATTCAGTTTTTCAACATTTTCTTTATCATTACCTTTATAATAATTATAATCTTCAGAAAGAAAACCTTCCTTATCCTTAGTAAAATCTATAATCCACTTTATATATTCTAGATTAGACATCATAATTGTAATTTGGGCATTTTCCATTCTTTCTTCATCAACATACATGTCAATTATTTTTTTAGCAATAGCTTCTTTTTCTTGTAATTTCATACAAAACCTCCTATGTGATAAGTATTATAACATATTTATAAATTTTGTAAACAAAAGAACAATAAAACATAATAATAACCCAAATTAAGTTAGCTGTAATAGATAAATATTAATTATTGTAATATTAAGAAAAATGTGTATAATAGTATATCACAGGAGGAATCTTATGGAAGAATTAGAATTACTATGTGGTGATTCAATAGAAATTGCCGTAAAAAAATTATTAAAAGCAAAAGCTGAAGGTAAACATGTTTTTGCTAATTTTAACGGAGTAAAATTATATTCTGATAATGTTACATTAGATTCAGCATATATGGAAATATGTGGCTGTACAAAAAAAGAATTTGATGAAGAAATGAAAAAAGACATAGAAGAAATTAAAAAAAGACTGGAAGAAGATAGAAGATATGCTATCGAAAATATCCCAAATCAAGTTGAAAAAGGAAAAGAATATATTTATCCATTTAGACATGAAGATTGGGCTAAAACAGTAGAAGCTGATGCAAATGGAGATTATTATGGTTTAATAACTAAATATGCTATAGAAATAATGTCTGCAATTGAAGAAGAAAAACCAATTGAAGAATTAGTAGAAATATTTAAAAACCAAAACCATTCAAATTGGAGTGCTTCTCTTACTAGAAGTGTTGTTATGAAATATTCAAGAAATGGCTATCCATTCTATAAAGCAACTCACGATGGTAATTGGCGAGTAAAAGAATGCGAATTTATCCAAAAAATAATTAAAGAAAATGAAAATAATATTAAAGACTTACATATTGCTAATGATTTAGTAGAAACCAAAAAAGAAGTAAACGAAACTAAAAAAAGATTAATAAGAAGTAAAAATAAAGGACAACTATAATTCATAGTAGTCCTTTTTGTATAAAAAAATAATACAGTTTTCTAAACAAATAGAATAATTAAAAAATATGATTTAGATTTTAAAAGCAGGCTTTCTACAAGTAAAAAATAGAAATGTAAATTTTAGTACTTTTTTAATTTATTTACTTTAAAACAAGAATATATGTTATAATAAATATAGGAGGGATAAAATGTTAGATAATGATTACCTAAATTTGTATCAAAGTGATTTTTATAAAAAAGAAGTTAATTTTTTTAATTCTAATAATGATACAGAAGGTCTTGAAAACTTTGAACAAAGTTTTTCTTTGGCAAACACTTTATATACAGAAAGTAAAAAATGCATAGGTTTTACAGATACAGATCCTAAATATGCTGCAATGACGGTTTCTGGAAATAATGATATAATTACAACAATATTATCAAGTGATCAATCAATATTCGAAATCTTAAGAGATGCTGAAGGAATCGAAAGAACTGTTAAACCATCAAAAAATATGACAAGTTTGGAAGCAGCAATTAAAGTATGCGAAAAACATCTTGAAAAAATAAAACAAGACAGTACCGGAATGCATAGATAATATAGATGACTTATATTTCAAAGTCATCTTTTTTTTGTTTAAAGCTACTTCTTCACTAACTACATCACCATATTTTTCTCCTTAAAATATACCAACTATGAATTTTTAATGAATTAAAAAATCGAACTATTAAAGTTCGACGATATTTACATATGGAGCG
>JAEEGL014696969.1_pt1 | contig 15466 bp, 16 predicted proteins | sample 9134231 | NCBI WGS metagenome assembly JAEEGL01 (sample SAMN16246548, study PRJNA631951) | gut metagenome | biome: gut microbiome; feature: rumen; material: fiber-attached | host: Bos | place: Iran: Karaj | collected 2018-10
AATGTATCACTGAGTCGTGCTAAAAAGAAACTGATTGTTATTGGTGACATGCAGACTCTAACCAATCCTTCTGCACACTATGAAGTGGAGTCCGAAGGCGTAAGACCTTTAGACGTTTTTCAGAAATTAGCAAACTTACCAACAAAGATTTCTATAACAAAAACAAGTATAGAACATTTCTTAAGTAGTGGGATTGAGCCTGGGGATGTGTTACAGCAATGCTCATGGAACTATGGATCTACGAATAGCACCATTCTCATCACATTTGAATACAAAGAGAGACAATATCATTTTCAAATGAAGGTCTCATCGTTATTTATGATGGATAAAAAGACCTCAGATAAGATTGACTTGAAATATATTGGTCCAGGTCGCGACTCAAAACCTTATTTTGGTTTTGCCACATTGGTTGATGAAACACGATACGGTTATTTTAATCTGCAGGCCAAGTGTATAGAGGCCAATAATTTTCCAACTGCTAAATTTGAATGTAATGGTGTGCAATTTGAAGTTGAAATGCAAAACCTTAGAAGTTTGCGTCTAAGTATGCAGAAGGGAATTATTTATCACATCAAACGTGAGCGGTCTGATTATGTAGAAATTGATACCGACAAGCAATTTGAGTTTATTAAATCTCGATACAAACTGAGAGACTTTGTAGAAGGAATTATTACAGGTTCTAAAGATATGCTGAGATTTAATCCCCCCTCAAAGTTGTACTTCGTAAATGTTGATGGTTACACCTGTGGATGTATCACCCGATCTGAACTCGAAGAAGGCACTATGCATGTTTTTTCAATTTATCAGTACGATGAATATAACAAACGAATAACTCTAAGTTACAATTTTAGATATGACAGATAGAGACGAACGACTCTTTCAAGAGCTCAAAGGATATGCTGAAGAAAAAGGCCTGCACTTGGAGGGATTTATTCCTGCAAGATGTCCAATCTATGTGTTGAATTTATCCTATTTCAGTAAAGACAATGATCCATTCTATCCAATTGACAGGGCTATCATCAACATACTTGATCGAAGTCCACAAACAAGAGGAATCCCATATATAGCCTGGTTGTTAGGCTTTGAAAAGGAGATTGTAGAATCACGTATTAATCATCATCTCGTTCCTGAGGGATTCCTTATGTATGGAGGACGCGGTGAATATGCCGTAACTAGCGCAGGGGAAAGAAAATATATGACCAAAAACGGTGAACGTCCAGATGTTCAAGTGACAGGTTCTGTAATGGTAGACGGCACAACTCTCAAATTATTACCCCAGAGATTTTACAATGCGAACAATGTGTTGCGATATTATCGTCAAGGGAGAACAGCAATCCCACACATGCCTATTATGGGAACCGATGATCCTGTGATAGTGGATGCTGTCAAGAGAATTGAAAAAATAATAAAAGCCACACGATTTTCATATGGTCTAGAAGAACATGCGCATAATTTGGAAATTTTGAGTTATGATGAGCGTGTAATAGAAGATGCTATTATAGTTTTTTTATCGAATAAACAGGGTAAACTTTCAAAGATATTATACTTCTGTGGCAAGGAAACAAAACTTGATGCACTGACGAATGTGGTAGGCCGCTATTATTTTTACATTGATGAAAAAGGATATTTACATAATAATGGCGGTATCTCTCGCGAAGATAATAATGAAGATGTCCTACATAATTCAAATGAAAACTTTGCTCAAACTTTAATCAATCGATATGAATTGCATAAGTCTTTGACAAAAGCTGAGATCATAAATAATTATATACATAATAAAGGGTGTCATTTCTATATTCATTTAGACAAAAGACTTCTGACATGTTCAGACAAGAAAAGACTTATGCTAGCTGATGCACGCCAGGGATATATAGCCATGAAGCCGGGTAGTCAAGAAAACGGTGTGTTTATAGTGACCACGGAACCAGATAAGCAAATTCATTTCTTGATAGATTTTGAGAAGAAACTTAACATGTGGAAAGATGAATATGGACAAGCAGACATGGCTTTCATTAAAGAAATCACAAAAGACAAAACTTTCAATTGGCGCAAAGTTCTCTGTGACATAGACCGTTTTGATGATTTGGAAAGTATTGACCGCAAACAATTCTTTAAATTTGAGTAATAATGGATTCATATTTGATTAATGGCAATAATTCTATGATGCTCACCCAAGGCATTAAAGAATTGATAAGAAGCTCAAAAAAATATATAAAAGCCTGTAATTTCTTGTTTCAGGATAAGGAGGTTATAGAGCTTTTACAGCAAGCCAGCAGTAGAGGCGTTGCAATTTTTATTATTTCCAACATTCGCCTAAGCGACTATATTGAAGATGATGAGACCAAGGAAGAAAGCACAAATACTACACTTCCTAACCTTAATGCTTTGAAAGAGATAGGGTGTCACGTCCATTTACTAACAGAACTGCATGCAAAATTCATAATTGGGGATGGTGTGCAAGGCATACTGATGAGTGCAAATTTCTCAGCAAATAGTCTCGACAGAAATACAGAAACAGGAATTCCTATCTTTAATTCAGAACTATCTGATATGGAGTATGTGTTTGAGAAGCTGTATTTGAGTTCTGACATTACTGATATTGATAAGACGAGTGAAAGAAATATTTTATTAAAAAAGACCCGCCCACTAAAATTTGACAAAGATAATCATCTTGGCAGTAATATGCGTTTTACAATTGCTTCTGATCGTAAGGACAACAACCTGTATAATTGTCATGTAATCTCCATATATAATGCAATTATAGGTATTATCAATAAAGCTCAAAAGTATGTATATATCGTTACTTGGCATTTCAAAAATTTGGAACGGCTTCCCGAATTCAAGGAAGCTATTGATAAAGCCGTTAAGCGAGGAGTTAATGTAGTTCTCTACTCCAATTATTATGGAAGGGGAAGTCTTTCACTAAATGCTTCGCGCAAAGCTATAGAAGATTTAAAGCATTTGGGCTGTCAGAGTTATGGAGACGATAATAATCACTCAAAATGCGTTATCAGCGAGAAAGACGGTATCCTTTTCACGGCAAACATCGATGGTAAGAGTGGTATGCGCAATGGATTTGAGGCTGGCTGCAAACTTAACAGAGAACAAATTGGGTTAGCCTATCAGCACATTAATAAATTAATAGATATTTCAAAGAAAACAAGATATGAATAATTTCGATGAAAACGTGGCAAAATGGTTGTCACTTAGCAATGCAGGTAAATTTGAGGAGGCAAAAGATTTCTATTTTGACACGCTCTTCTCATCAGTTCTAAACAGGTTTGAGGACAAGTACAAAAGAGTAGTAGGTAAGACAGATGTCCTATTTTCGATTTTGGGTTTCACACCAGAGCCAATATTATTGACCCAACGTGCCTTGAAGCCCCAAGTGCATATTATTTTCTATTCAGATAAAGGTGAGGATAAGGATGATGAAATAAATAAATATTTAGAACGCTTTTCTTCCGTGGAGTTTCAGTTGATAGAACTTGCCTCCGAGAGTTTTGATGTAATATACGAAACTCTTAAGGAACAAATGCTGATGCACCCTGCCACATCTTATTCTTTAGATATTACTGGTGGAAAAAAGTCAATGGTAGCCTCTGCTTCTATTTTTGGAAGGGATTATAACTTCAATGTGCTCTATGTTGATTTTGATAAGTATGACCCCAACCTTCGTCGCCCAGTTCCTGGCTGTGAACGTTTGAACGTAGTCTATTCTCCTATTAAAAACCTTCCCGAAGTTTTCCATTCTGGTATGAATAAAAGTCTTATTCGTGAAGTACAAGAGCATGTCTTAGAAAAGTTAAAACGAGATAAGAGCAAGAAACTCGTTACCATCAAGGATATCAATCTTTGGGGATTTTATGGATTCGATACTGCTCGCGAAGTTCTTAAATGTGGAGATACTTATACTGGAGTATGGTAACGTTTGCAAAAAAGCAACTTACAATATTACTTTTAAAGAGATCAGAAGATATGCTAGTAACAATTATAGGATTTATAGTATGTAAGCGATGGGGATTTTAGCCGATAAATGACTATAACTTTATGCTATTCCCTGACAAGAGTAGCTAAACAGATAATAATATTTGTACAGTTGCTGTAGCTATTATAGATGCGTGGGCATTGCAGTGTTTATTCTGTGGCTATGTTATTGGATTTTTCTGCGAGGCTTCTAGGACGTCGAATAAATAGCAAACGCTTTTGAGAGTGACCAGCCGTGAGGTTAGTCACTCTTTTTTATTGCTCGTATAAAGGAAAAATACAAATACAACTTGCTGTGCAGATAGACTGCACTGTATTCTTTTACCTTTGCTGCGAAATTATATAACAATTATTTTTATGCACATTTAAAGAATGAATTCAATATGCTTAGAATTGATAAAATAATGAGAAAGAATGGTATCAGCACTCGAGAACTGGCTGATATGATGAACGTGACTCCTCAGTACGTAAGTGAAATCGTAAACGAGAGGAAAAACATTACTCTGTCTGGTCTTTCGAAATTCGCAGAAGCTCTTCGCGTTCCAATTGCTGCTTTGATGGACGGGTATCATGACAGCGGGGATTGGGACGGTAGTTTCAAGTGCCCTTACTGTGGAAATGTCATAAGCGTAGTGAAGGAAGAATAGAAGATGTCTTTACAGGTTAATATCTTAACCTGAGCGGTTAAATTCGTTATTCGCAGATTATCATGTGTATATCAAAACTGTTTGTTGCTGCAAAAAATAAAGTATATTTGCAATGAGATAATCTATAAAAGTAACTAAGATATGGTGATTTCAACATTACAAACCATTAAAACTCCCATTATAGGGGTTTATTTCAAAGATCATACCATTTCGGGATATAAGGTCTTTCCCTTTCTGTTTTGTAATGAGATTTTTTTGAGCTATTTGATCAGAAGTAGCACTTCTGACTTGCTATTCAATTAAACAATACTTATCATAAATACCTATACTATTATGGCGAACAAATTATTAAGCATTCTATTATGTTCTCTTATGCTGCTTTGTTTATCTTGTAGCAGGGAACAAGAACATCATGTACAGTTCATTCCCTTCCAGGAGTCAGACAATAGCCTGTGGGGATTGATCTCTCCTGATGGTAAAGTCCTTTTTAATGAGGAATTCAAAGAAAAGCCGACGGTAGTCAGAGATGACCGTTTCATGGTTCGTAATGCCGATGGATTGTGGGAAATATACACGGCAGAAGAAAAACCGCAGAAAATAGGAACGGAATATGCATTTGCCAGCATGTTCAACAATGGTAAGGCTCTGGTCGCCGAAAAAGGGAAATGTGTTTCATTGATCGACACTAAAGGAAAAACCATTAAAGTTCTGGATAAAGTTGATGGAAAGACCGTCGATGCAGTAGAACGTTACTCAGAAGGTTATGCCATTTTCAAAAGCGGTAATTACGTTGGTGTAATTGATGATAATGGAAACAAAGTCGTTGAACCGGAATATTTGAAGATGTACTCTTGCTCTGACGGGAAATTCATCGCTCTCCATAAGAAATACGAGAAAGAGGCAAAGAAGGATAGCTCGACGAACCTGAAATTTGATATTCTGAACACATCAGGAAAGGTGCTCTTTTCCATTTCCATGAACAAGTACAAAGATTTTGGAGGAGGATTCCAAAACGGGTATTTGGATGTGTATCTGGAAGCCAAGAATGAAAAATGTGGCGGCATCATCAATGATAAGGGTGAAATTGTTATTAAACCGACGACTAAGATCAAGAAGGTGGGCCAGATTAGGAATGACTATTTTACCTATAACAACGGTGACGGATGGGGAGTGATGAACCTAAAAGGCGAAACTGTCATCAGGGCAAAATACGATCTTCTTTATTTTGCAAACGATGACTTGATGGTTGCCATGACTAAGAAAGATGGTGGTAGTCAGGAATACAAATATATCAATATGAAAGATGAGACCATCGGTACTGACACTTATGATGACGCGTATCCTTTCTATATGCTGGACGGATCTCATGCCGTGGTCAAAGTTAGTTCGAGTTTGTTCTCCATCATTGACCTGAATGGTAAGCAAGTTGAGAAGTTGCCAGACATGGTTCATGTTGGATTCAGTGAGGGAGATATGCTCGTTGAAAGTGATTTTGTTGATATGAAGAAGTTCGTGACTTCCATGAATATCAGTGAAAACGGAGTTGACAGTCTTACGTTCAAGTCTACTCCCATACAAGTGGTGAAATACTATGCCACGACCGATGCCTGTTGGCGTGGAGATAAAGACCATTCGAGTACAGACCCTTATTGGTATACTTTGGATGATAATTTGACTTACTGGAAAAATATCATGGGTGTGATGCCTGACATTGTTGTTAACTTCAACGGTGATATAGCCAAACGCAACTATCGTTCCAAGAGAGTTATAGATTATACTATTGGAGATTGGTATTGGTACCATGACGAGAAAATACCAACTGGAATTTCTTTTACCAACGCAAGCATAAAGTCTTTCAAAGTCAAATTTGACAACAGCGGCAAACTCAGGCTTAAACTGCGAGAGGTATTTAATGAGCTGTTATCGAGGTTTAAGAACATGGGTAAGGTGGAAAAAGAAAACAACGGAGCTGCAGTTATTACGTTGAACAATGGTAAGAGGGCCTTGGTGGCAATGGAGAAAGATAATGTCTTTGCCCTGTGGGGAGAGATTAAGCAGGTTAAGGATATTGATATAGATGAATACAAGGATGTTAAAGAAGAATCCAAACGTATAAAGGATTATGATTTCTTCGAAAACAAATTATCTGGTATTGCGGAAGATGTTGATACTTTAGTTGTTGACACTTTGGCTACTGAATAAACTAACAGAAGTAATTCAAGTTTATTGGAATTGAGACTGCCCTCGAAAGAATTGCTCTTTCGGGGGCAGTTGTTGCATTTGCAGTTATTCATTATGTTAGAGCTTAATTTACATGGTTACATATAAAGTTTTAAATATTTTCTTATTTATAAAGTTGTATTTGCAAATATTATATAAAAACAATATATTAATTTTGTAATTAAGCATTATTTATGTATTTTTGCAGCACCATTGTTGGTCATCATAGATGAGTGATGAGAAGTACATCGCCAACGAATACTTATTCTGGGGCCCGACTCCTCTGATAATTGGCCTACCAAAAAGGAGTTTGTTAATGCTGTTGTGCCTAAATGGCATTGTGAAGAATAAGTATGTTTCACTCAAATACAATCAAAAATGGTAATTACATTCGGAAATCAAAAAGGTGGCGTGGGTAAGACTACCCTATGCACGCTGTTTGCCAATTACTTGGCTTCTATTGGCAAGAAAACACTCGTTGTCGATTGTGACAACCAGCAGACTATCACTGAGAAACGGAAGGCTGACAAGAAAAAGTACACGGACGCTAAGTTCTTGTATAACGTGCAGTCTTTCAACATCTCCAATGTGGAGCACGTCCAGAACCTCATGGCCAATCTGAGGAAAATGAACGGAGTCATCCTCATAGATGCTCCCGGAAACCTCGCACAACAAGGTCTTATCCCTCTCTTTGCCATGTCTGACTATGTGGTGTGCCCTTTCCAATATGAGACGACATCGGTAAACTCTACAATCACTTTCATCTTGTTCCTCCAGAAGCTCAAAGACAGCTTTAAGCAGATGGAAACCAAGACTTTCTTTGTGGTCAACAGGCATGACAAACGCTATGGCACTCAGAAAGAACTGAATCTATGGGCAAAAACCGATGACAAGCTGGGACAGTATGGCCTTGTGACTCCAAAAGTGGAAATCAAGGCGGATATGCAGAGATACAACACCATGGAAGTGATGAAGAACCAGCTTCCTGTCGTTCAGCCTACATTCGACTTTATTTGCAAACATATTTTCGGGGAGGAAAAATAATGGGCTACAAAAAAGAGACAACTGAGGATGACCTGATCATGCTTCCGGATATAGACGGCATGATAAAGGACATCAAGAAACAGGAAACGGTGTCCCAGTCTTCTACGGAAACTGGAGTGAAAAATGAAAGCATGACTCAGGGGAACCGTCCGTCTGACTCATGGAACGCCTTTCTGAAATGCAGTGAGCAATATGAGTATCGCGTGAAACAGGCAGACCGTAAGGTGTGCCACATCGACGAGGAAATTCATGAGACTCTGAAGATGTGCGACATCAACAAGATGTCCCTGACCACGCTTGTCAATGCTATTCTCAGAGCCTTCATCATCGAAAATGCCGACGAACTGCGTAGTCACATGACGAGGAAAAGGTCTCTAATCTGATCAAATGCTACTGGCATCGCCTATGCCGGTAGCATTCACAATATAATCTGGAAAATTATATCAAATCGAATTAAGGTGCTTTATATGAAAATTAAGAATTATCTGTTTGCCAAGGCGGGATTCGCCTTTCTGTGCTGCACGGCGTGCTGCGCATTTTTCAATTACCTGACGTTTGTGTTCTTCTCGGACATGGAATCCATGAAAAACTGGCTGTTCCTCTTGTATACAATACAAGTGGCGGCAGCGGTGATGACCGTCATCTATGGTGACTCCCTCATCAAGCGTCGCCGGTTCATCTGGGAATGGCATGGTATGGATGAGCTTCCTATGCCCAGCAATGGTAAGGACAAGACGGAGGTGGTATTCGTTACTGTTGACGGCTGCCTTTTCAACGGCCTTTATCTGCATGAGGAACAGGTGTTCCACGGCTATGACAGCCTGGACTTCAAGCCAGACGAGATCCTGGCATGGTCAACGAGCCAGTTCTATGTACAGATCAAGGACAGGTACTATTTCCCTGATGGTTCGGAATGGACAACGGACGACGGGGACTGCTGAGACTGACCAACATTCTTTGTAACAAAGTGTTTTCTTATGCCGAAACAAGGATTATCCTGACGGAGAGTCCTTGGCTTGCAACGTGTCTGAAAAAACACAGGAGATTCTCGGCATGATGGACAGACACACACATAGCCATAAAGAATAAAAATGGACACAATCATATTTGTTTTGAAGGTGATAGTACTCTTGGTGATGTGCTTCATCCTGGCGAGAATGCTGGCCTATCTGAAACTGCAACTGACCTATTACTACCATAGCAGGCATATCGAACGCTTTCTGGAAAAGAAAAGGATGTCCGCGGAAAAGTACGTCGAGGAGAACAGCTTCATCTGGAGACGGAACTTCGCAAAGGCTCCATATCTGAGAGGTGGCGGTACGAGGGCTTTCGTTTGGTCTCTGCTATGCAAGGCGAGAGAGGACATCGCCATCAGGAACTTTGAGCGTATCGAAGGGCTGTCTTTACATTGCTTCAGCTGCTATTTCAGTCCCAGGTGCCCAATCAAATACCACCTGACTTGTGCCTTCTGCCTAAATGCTGATGAATGTCAAAAGAGGCAGGACGGGCGTGAATGGATCTGCGGAAAATTCATGTGTAACACAAGAATCGTCAACGACTGACATGCCCAGGCACAAGATAGAATGGACTGATGAAATGCTGGAGGAACTGGTCGTAAACTTTGCTATTCTGTCGGATAGCGTCCTTTCCCAGAGGCTTAGGGTAAGCATCAGCACCTTAAGACGCAAGGCGCATGAAATGGAACTGGTCAAGTCAACAGTCGGAAGAAACAGCTTCCAGACATGGGTTCTTGTGGAGGAAATGTTCGGCAAGCACTCGAACAGGGAGATTGCCGACGCTGCACATGTGACGGAAAGGACGGTAAGGAGAATCTGCAAGCGCCTGGGCCTGAAGCTTCCCAAGGAGACAAGGGCCATGTACATCTCTTGTTCATTGACCAAGACCATCAAAAGTGAAAAAAGGCGGATCCTGTTCGGGCTGGAACAGAGAACTGACAGGTTCATCGGGAAAGACAAGGTCAGGAATCGTGTGTTCCGTCTGTTGGCCGAACATGGATATATCGTCATCAAAGGAAGCATGACCGCCTATTACTCTCCCCTGATGAGGAGATTTGAGCATATTGAAGCATACGCGGTCTCGGCAGGTTTCTCTATAGAACTGTGGGAGACGGTATGAATGTTTTACTTAAATATATCACAAAATGGAATTAAAAGGAAAAATCATCGCTGTCCTGCCCATCAAGTCTGGGACGTCAGCAAAAGGTGAATGGAAAAGCCAGCAGTATGTGCTGGAAACAGACGAAAAGTACCCTAAGCGTCTCCTCTTTGATGTCTTCGGAGAGGACAAGATCAATGAGTTCGGTATCTCGAAGGGTGAAGTGGTCACTGTCAGCTATGACACCCGTGCGGAAGAGAAGGACGGACACTGGTATGGCAGCAACCGCGCATGGAGCGTGACGCGGGATTAACCATGTCGGCAGACGGTCTTCAGGGCCGTCTGCCTTAATCTTGATTTCTGCCTGTTATGAGAAACTATGATGATGACCTGCATGAGAAACTGAAAGCCCTGTGCTATGACGGCGACAGAATCTTCGACCACGATTACCGCCATTTTGCACCTATCACTGTAGGCTTGACAGCTAAAAAATGGTGGTGGCCCGAATATTTCAAATACAAGGATAAGAATGAAAGGTACTATGCAAAGGAGCGTAATGTCCCGGAAGGCTATCTGGTGGTTTCTAGGGATTGTTTTGAGCCGTCATCTGCCTATGAGGAAGCCAGGTCAATTATCATAGACCGGCATCAGATTGCCATCCCGATGAAATGGTTCTTCAGGATGAATGACCTGGACCTTTACAGACAATGGGAAATCATACGGGTGAACATCCTGAGCCTCCCTCAAAGAGTCAGACATGCAGACCGTCTATACAAGGCTTTGGATGTGGCCTACCAATATGGGATGGAAGAGGATTTCAAGGCGCTGTTCTATGACTTGTTTGTGGAAAATCCCGAGGAACTCAACAGACGGGTAAAGCTCTTGCATGAGAGGGAACAGAAGGCCATCCAAGAGGTGAAAGACTGTGAGGCCAGAATCCGTGCGTTGAAAAAAGAAGATGGATGGAACAGTGAATATGAAATGCTTTACCAGCGGTATGTTCGTTCGGAACTGTCCATGGAGATGGGATTCATCCAGTATCTTGAAAGATACGGGAATCTCACTCAGACAGGTTGGGGACTTGTCTTGAAGTCAAAGGTACCCGGGAGTCTGGTCAATAGGATTGCCATCCTGTTAAACGATTTGATGGTGCTCGTTCGGAAGAAACGGAATGCTCACCTTGACCGACTGTTTGAAGAAAGCCAGCACTCTTTCCTGTAAACGGAAGCTTAAAAGATAAAAGAATAGTGCTCGATTTATATAAAAGATTGATTATTTATAGAAATTATTACCATTTTATGGAAGGAATATTAAAAAACTTGTATAAAACATTGTCGTATGATTATTTTTTGCTACCTTTGCATCGTCGCTTCGGTCATCCGAGTGCAGGGTGGCATAACGGGCGGCAACTGAGCGTTTAAGGGAGCCTGGTGTGCCTGAATCTGGAAAATTCAATACCTGCACCGGAAAAGGAACTCATATAACTCTCACGTTTTGGATTTGGCTGCTTAATGGACTCCCTGAAGGGGTCTTGTAAGCTGCCAATGTGATATAACGGCGTGATTCATTTATATGTTGCTTTTCGATAGGTATTTTCCAGAACCTTAGGCACCCGCAATATAGACGTGATCACGCCGTTTTACGTGTCGTGCCAGGAAATATCTCATCAATCTAACGCTCGGTCCACAGTACTGTAACTCCATATGGTCTGTGGACTTTCTATGAATATAATTGACAAATGATATAGTTATGAGCTTTTCATCAATAATGACGTTTCTGTGCATCGCGTATATTCTGGTATACGCAGGAATGATTCTCTATGACATGTTCCTCTCCAAGGAAGCTGTCGACATCACTCCTCATATCGAGGAGGAGGAAATTGACATCAGCGATGAGGTCCTGAACTTCCAACCCATTGAGATAGAAAAGGATGCTCCGCAGGACACACTGTTTGAGCTTCCGTTGAATGATAATGCACAGATGACTGGCGGTATGGATTTTAAAGGCGTAAAAATCGTTCTTGAAGATCTTGCCGTCAATGGAGAGAAAAGTGGTTTCGCAGAGGTGATGGACAGCTGGAGAGTCCATGACTACGCTGCTTAGACCACATCATATTTACTTGTTTCTTTTTATTTGAGAGTCACCTTAGACTCACCGTTCAACTCCTGTAGTAGGTTGGACACCGGCCGACAAGTCCGGTGAATGGAGGACGGAAACGCCTCCGATACTACATACCTGTTTCTTTTTATTTGCAACATGTATGTTTTCCCTTAAAAAAGGAAAAAATGTTACGATTTAAAAAACACCTATGTAATCCTCATGCCTTTAGTGGCATGAAACTTTTCTCTGCTACCCGCAAGGTGGCTTCCTCTGACTTTGCCAAGAAAATGGCTATGTTCGTGGTCATGTTCATGCTCGCTGTCATTGACACATGGGCTTCCAGTACAGGAGCCGGTGGCTTTACCAAGGCTGCAACGGAGATCTCCTCGTACCAGACTCCTGTCGCCAACCTGATGAAGGCCATAGCTGCCGTCATCGTGCTCGTGGGTGCATTCAACGTGTACTTCAAGATGCAGAACGGCGACCAGGACGTGAAGAAGACGATCATGATGACCATCGGTGGCTGCGTGGCATTCATCGCCATGTCAGAGGCTCTGCCGCTGTTCTTCAAGTAAGCGTAATTTCCATGATCATGGGGATGGTGTCCCCTCTTATGGGGCACCTTCCTCCTAATCCTATTCAATTATGGAAATCAACTATGTGGGCTACCCGGTTTTCAAGGGACTTCAGAAACCGCTTGAATTCATGGGGATTCGTGGAAGATTCCTGACCTTCGCAGCAGGAGCAATCGGACTTTCCTTCGTAGGATTCATCGTATTCTCCATCATCATGGGGAAGCTGGCAGGTTTCATTGCCATGCTGGTCATTGCCATTACCGGGCTGATTACGATCTATATCAAGCAGAGAAGCGGACTGCATGCGAAGAAACGAAAGAAGGGAATCTTCATCTACAGGGATTTGTACACTCATTAGAAGAAACAAGGATGTTTGGTAAGAAAAAGCCCTTGGATGGGCTGTTCGCCCAGTTACAGGATGTGAAGGATGAAAAGGGGAACTACCTGAACACAGTGCTGTTTTCCGACAAGGGTGACTGTTCTGTTGTCATTCAGGTGGAGAACCCAGTCCAGCAATACTGTACGGATGCCGACCAGTATTTTGCCTATACGGACGTGCTGAACAACATCGTCCAGACTCTTGGCGAAGGGTATGCCTTGCAGAAGCAGGACATTTTCTGCAAGCAATACTACCACCATGAGATAACAGAGAACATGCCTTTCCTCTCGCAATGCCATTTCAGGTACTATGAGGGAAGGCCCTACACGGAAATAACGACATACCTGATCATCACCCAGGAGGCTGTCAAGAGTGCCTTTGTCAAATACGACCCGAAGATGTGGCTGGACTTCCATGTGAAGGTCAGCAAGGTGCTTGACGTACTGACGGAGAGAGGTGTCAGACACCATAAGCTCAACTGCAAGGAGGTGGACGAATACCTCCACCGCTTCATGGCCTTCAACTTCAAGAAAGGGCCGTTCTCGATGAAGAACTTCAAGAGTACGGATGAATACCTCAATCTTGGTGACCGGGTGGTGAAATCGGTGAACCTCGTCGACGTGGACGTTATCAACCTTCCGACGTTCGTCAGGCCGTATCTTTCCACTTCCGTCAACGGCTATAACATCGCGACGGACTTGCTGGCTTTCCTGACATCGGTTCCCGACGTGGACTGTATCGTGTATAATCAGGTGGTGCAGATTCCCCAGCAAAGGAAGCTGCTCAGGAAACTACAGGGAAAAGCAAAACGACACGGGTCGATGCCAGACCCTTCCAACAAGATAGCCAAGGCGGACATCGAGGCCGTCCTGGATCTGGTGGCAAAGGAAGGTAAGCTGCTGGTCAACTCGAACTTCAACATTCTGGTGAGCTGTGCCTTCGACAAGCTGACTCCCGTGACTTCCTACATGGAGGCAAAGCTGTATGAATGCGGCATATCACCGTCGGACACGGCATACAACCAGCTGGAACTGTTCGAGGATTCCTTTCCCGGCAATGCGTATCGCTTTGCCCCGGACTATGACCTGTTCCTGACACTGGCCGACGCCGCTCTCTGCCTGTTCTTCAAGGAACACCTGAAGCACTCAGAGGTAACGCCTCTGACTACGTACTACACTGACCGTCAAGGCCTGCCGGTGGCTATTGACATTACGGGAAAAGAGGGAGCCGTCAAGATGACGGATAACGCGAACTTCTTCTGCCTGGGACCTTCCGGCAGCGGAAAATCCTTCCATATGAACAGCGTGGTGCGCCAGTTGCTGGAACAGGACACGGACGTTGTGATGGTTGATACGGGTGATTCCTATGAGGGGATATGCAGCACCTTCCATGGTACCTATATCACGTACTCCAAGGAACATCCCATCTCCATGAATCCTTTCAAGATTACGACGGAGGAGTATGAGAAGAACTTCGGTGAGAAGAAGAACTTCCTCAAATCGCTTATCTTCTTGATCTTCAAGGGTAATGAGCCAGCCACGAAGATTGAGGACAAAATCATCAATCAGACCATCGTGGAATATTACGAGGAGTATTTCAATCCTTTCGACAGATTCTCGGAGGAAGAGAGAGACAAGCTCAGGGAAAGGCTGCTCCTGGAGGACAAGAAGAACGGCGAATACGAGAAGTATGAGCAGAAACTGGAAGAGAAATACAGTGATGACTACCGCATTGACGAACTGGAGGCCAAGAACTCCTCTGAGGAGGTCGAGGATGACCTGTCTTTCACGAAGGAGGAGAAGGAACATCATGAGAAAGTGCGCAGACAGGTGGAGAAACTGCACTCGCTGGTCAGGGACCATGCTGCCGCCGAAGGAGAGAAGGCCGCTGCCAACAAACAGCTGATGCGCCTGATGCCGGAACTGATTGAGGGCAAGTACCTCATGAGAATTGAGAAGAAAATCGACAAGATGGAAGCACAGCGCAGGAAAATGAAGGTCGAAGGGCTGTCTTTCAACTCGTATTATGAGTTTGCGCTGGAGCGTATTCCGCAGATCATGTCTGAAAAGAAGATAGGATTCGACATCGACAACTTCGCTGCCATTCTCGAACAGTTCTACAAAGGCGGTGAACTGGAGTACACACTGAACAATGACGTGGACAACTCCCTGTTCGACGAGAAGTTCATCGTGTTCGAAATCGACAAGATCAAGGACGACCCCGTGCTCTTCCCCATCGTGGTGCTCATCATCATGGACGTGTTCCTCCAGAAGATGCGTATCAAGAAAGGACGCAAGGCCCTGATCATCGAAGAGGCATGGAAGGCTATTTCCTCACCTACCATGGCTGAGTATATCAAATACCTGTACAAGACCGTCCGTAAGTTCCACGGCATCGCC
>JAEEGL014942390.1_pt1 | contig 15466 bp, 10 predicted proteins | sample 9134231 | NCBI WGS metagenome assembly JAEEGL01 (sample SAMN16246548, study PRJNA631951) | gut metagenome | biome: gut microbiome; feature: rumen; material: fiber-attached | host: Bos | place: Iran: Karaj | collected 2018-10
ATTCTTTATTCTGTTTATAGTGTTTTATAGAGAAAAGGTTCCGCGCTGGCGGAGAAAGGATAAAAATATGGCAACAGATGTAAAGAAACTGGTTTCGGAAATGACACTTGAGGAAAAAGCTTCACTCTGTGGTGGTGATGATTTCTGGCACACCAAAGCGGTGGAGAGACTTGGAATACCGAGATTTATGATGTCTGATGGCCCTCACGGCCTTCGTAAGCAGGATGAGGAAGGTGATCATCTTGGAGTTAACGACAGTATAGTAGCTGTCTGCTTCCCCGCTGCATGTGCGACAGCATCCAGCTTTGATACAGAGATGATAGGAAAAATGGGTGAGGCAATCGGTGACGAATGTCAGGCTGAAAACCTTTCAATCGTACTTGGCCCCGCCGTAAACATAAAGAGAAGCCCTCTCTGCGGAAGAAACTTTGAGTATTTCTCAGAGGATCCCTTCCTTGCAGGAAAGATGGCAGCTTCATACATTAACGGCGTTCAGAGTAAGAACGTTGGTACAAGTATTAAGCACTTTGCACTTAACAATCAGGAGTACTTCAGAATGAGCAACAATTCAGTTGCTTCTGAGAGAACAATTCGTGAGATTTACTTCCCTGCATTTGAGACAGCAGTTAAGGAATCTCAGCCCTGGACAGTTATGTGCTCCTACAACAAGATAAATGGCACCTATGCTTCAGACAACGAGTGGCTTCTTGAGAAGGTTCTCAGAGAGGACTGGGGATATGAAGGCTTCGTAATGACAGACTGGGGTGCTGTAGATGACAGAGTACAGGGAATCCGTGCAGGTCTTGAGCTTGAGATGCCCGGAAATACAGCAGCAAATGACAAGAAGATCGTAGAGGCAGTTAAAGACGGAAGTCTTGACGAGAAGCTTGTGGACAGAGCATGTGAGAGAATCTTAAGAGTAGTTTACAAGTATTTTGACAACAAGAAGGATGGAGTTTTATTTGATCGCGACGCTGACCATGAGAAGGCAGTAGCAATTGCTGCAGAGTGCGGCGTTCTTCTTGAGAACAATGGCGTTCTTCCGCTTGATGCTTCAAAGAAGATTGTTTACATCGGTGAGTACGCAGAAGCACCCAGATATCAGGGCGGTGGATCAAGCCATATCAATGCTTCCAAGGTTACAAGTGCTCTTGATTCAGCAAAAGCAAAGGGAAGAAAGGTTGAGTATGTAAAGGGATTCCCGGCACAGAAGGATGAGCCTCTTGATAAGGCTGAGCTTGATAAGGCACTTAAGGCTGCAAAGGATGCAGATGTAGTTGTTATTTTCGCAGGTCTCCCTGATGTTATTGAGTCAGAGGGCTATGACAGAGCAAACATGAATATGCCTGAGGCTCAGAACGAGCTTATCAAGGCAGTTGCAAAAGTTAACGAGAACACAGTAGTTGTTCTTCACAACGGAAGTCCTGTTGAGACTCCCTGGGCTGATGATGTTGCAGCTATTCTTGAGATGTACCTTGGCGGACAGGGCGTAGGTGAAGCTACAGATCAGCTCCTCTATGGCGAGAAGAACCCCAGTGGACACCTTGCTGAGACCTTCCCCATGAGAGTTCAGGACAATCCTTCATACTTAAACTTCAACACAGATCCTGAAATCTGCAACTATGCTGAGGGCGTTTATGTTGGATATCGTTACTATGACAAGAAGATGATGCCTGTAAGATGGGCATTTGGACATGGTCTTTCCTATACAACCTTTGAGCTTTCAAACATCAGAATATCAGCTGACAAGCTTACAGATGATACAACCATCAAGGTATGCGTAGATGTTAAGAACACAGGCAAGGTTACAGGTAAAGAAGTAGTTCAGCTCTATGTTGGTGATCTCAATGGAACACCGGACAGACCTGTTAAGGAGCTTAAGGGCTTTGCAAAGGTTGAGGTAGCACCCGGAGAAACCAAGACAGTAGAGATGGAGCTTGATGCAAGGGCACTTTCATATTATGAGGAGAGTATGCAGGATTGGTTTGCTCCCGCAGGAAAATATGAACTCCTTGTAGGTAATGCAAGTGATAACATCACACTTCGCACAGAGATCGAATTTGAGACAAAGAAGGTTAAGCCCATGAGATGTGATTCATCACTTACAGTTGGTGAGCTTATGGCTAACCCTGCAACAGCACCTATCGTTGGGGAGATGCTCAAGAAGGCACAGGAGGATTCTCCTTTTGGGGATGCAAATGAAGCAGTCGGAGATGAAATGATGCAGGCTATGATGAGATTCATGCCTATTAAGTCTCTTATGTCCTTCGGAATGATGAATGAGGAGCAGATGCAGCAGCTTCTTAGCGCAATCGGCGCTGTACTCGGCAAGAATTAATAGTTTGCTGCGATAGCTTTTCATGTTGCCACCCTCGGGGGCGGAAGAAGAATCCGCTCCCGGGGGCTTTTTATGTTACAATGAAGTGGAAACTGAAAGGACTTACAATAATGAAGCGGACATTATACCTGAAATTCTTAATTGCATATCTGCTTTTTGGAATATTTGGTTTTATCATGGTTGCGACCTTTGTGTCCAACATGACCTTTGAGCACTGCCGCAGAGAAAAAGCAGAAAACCTGTACTCTGAGGCGACTCTTATAGCAAATACCTACGCAGCAGATCTGTATAATTCTGAGACATCCCTTGAGACCGTTTACAGGCAGCTTGCAGCACTGTCGAGATACATGAACGGCGCAGATGTCTGGATTGTCAACCCTTCCGGACGTCTTGTTATAGATTCTGCGCACATGATAGACCAGAACGAGGAGATCATAGTTGATGGGTTTGATCCCACGATCACAGCGGGTAGCTACTACACAATCGGTAACTTCTGGGGATATTTTCACGAGGACGTACTTAGTGTATTTGCTCCCATAACCGCAAATTATAAGGTTCAGGCTTATGTCGTAATCCACATGCCTGTGAGCGAGATAAAAAAAGAAGCTGACGAGTACCTCAATATTTCATATCTGATGCTGCTTGTCATGTTCCTTCTTTCACTTATAATCCTCATCTTCTTTACAGAGCTTGTTTACATCCCGCTTCGTAAGATAACAAGAGCGACAGAGGAATATGCTTCGGGAAACATGAACTACGAGTTTTCTGTGGAATCAGAGGATGAAATGGGATACCTTGCAGCATCACTTTCCTACATGGCTGGTGAAATCGCCCGTCAGGAGGAGGATCAGAAAAAGTTTGTGGCGAATGTATCTCACGATTTCAGATCGCCTCTTACTTCTATCAGAGGCTATCTTGAAGCTATGCTTGATGGAACAATTCCGCCTGAGATGTATGAAAAATATCTTGGCATAGTTCTCAATGAGACAGAGAGGCTTACAAAGCTTACAAACGGACTTCTTACCCTGAACAACTTAAATGCCAGAGGAATGCTCCTTGAGAGAACTGATTTTGACATAAACCAGGTAATAAGGAATACAGCGGCTTCATTTGAGATGACCTGCAGAGACAAGATGATCGCAATTGAGCTTGTGCTTACAGATGACAAGATGCTCGTCAATGCAGATATGACCAAGATCCAGCAGGTTTTATATAACCTTCTTGATAACGCGATTAAGTTCAGTCACCACGATTCAGTTATAAAGATTGAGACCACGGAAAAGAGAAGCAAGGTATTTGTTTCTGTAAAAGACAGTGGAATCGGTATCCCCAAGGAAGACCAGAAGATGGTTTGGGAGAGATTTTATAAGTCCGATGCCTCCAGAGGAAAAGATAAAAAGGGCACAGGCCTTGGCCTTTCAATCGTAAAAGAAATAATCAAGGCCCATGGAGAAAACATCAACTGCATAAGTACAGTTGGTGTGGGAACAGAGTTCCTATTCTCTGTTCCTAAGGCAAAGTCCATGGACCAGGGAGAGGAAATATAAGTAATGCATATAGTTTTACATCAGCCGGAGATTCCGCAGAACACAGGAAACATTGGAAGGACCTGCGTGGCAACAGGCAGCAGCCTGCACCTTATTGAGCCACTTGGTTTTGCGCTAAACGGCAAGGATATAAAGAGAGCGGGCATGGATTACTGGGAAAAGCTCGACTACACCCGTTACACAAATTACGAGGAGTTTAAGGAAAAGCATCCCGGAGCAAAGGTCTGGCTTGCAACAACCAAGGCAAAGCGCTCTTACACAGATGTTAGCTTTGGGCCGGACGATTTTATTATGTTTGGAAAAGAGAGCGCCGGAATCCCCGAGGAAATCCTTGTGGAAAACGAGGAGGACTGCATCAGAATCCCCATGGGACACGGCATCAGATCCCTTAACCTATCGAATTCAGTAGCCATTGTTTTGTACGAGGCACTGAGGCAGAACGGTTTTCCCGGAATGGAGGAAGAGGGAGAGCTTCACAGACTTCATTGGAAAGAGTGAGTATATATGGAATATAAAAAGGGCGATGTATTTACAGTCAGAATTGAAGATATAGGAAATGATGGGGAGGGTATTGGCAAGGTTGACGGCTATACCCTTTTTATAAAGGATGCGGTAATTGGAGATCTGGTGAAGGCATCCATTATGAAGAGCAAGAAAAACTACGCTTACGCTCACCTTGATGAGGTAGTTGAGCCTTCTAAGGACAGAGTTACACCGCTGTGCCCTGTTTCGAGGGCTTGCGGAGGCTGTCAGATTCAGAACCTCTCTTATGAAAAACAGCTTGAGTTCAAGGCTGGCAAGGTTAGAAATAACCTAATAAGACTTGGCAGCTTTGATGCTGATTTTATCGACGGAATCATGGAGCCTGCTATTGGGATGGTGGATGATGAAGTGTCTGTTAGTAAGGGAGCTACTAAGGAGAGCGGAATACCGGCTCATTTCAGATATAGAAATAAAGCTCAGTTTCCTATTGGAACAGGTAAAGATGGTAAGCCGATTGCCGGATTTTACGCAGGTAGAACTCATGCGATTATCCCTGTGGAGGATTGTTTCCTTGGAGTAGAAGAGAATAAGGAAATCCTTGATGCAGTTCTTAACCATATGGAGAAGAACAAAATCCCTGCCTATGATGAGAAGACAGGCAAGGGACTTGTAAGACATGTCCTTATCAGAAAGGGCTTTACAAGCGGTGAGCTTATGGTCTGCCTTGTTATAAATGCAAAGTCAGCTAAGGCTTTTCCTAAAGCAGAACAGCTTGTGGACAAGTTAAAAACAATTCCCGGAATGAAGAGCATTTCCATAAACCTTAATAGCAAAAACACCAATGTAATTCTTGGAGATGAGCTTGAGACAATTTGGGGAGAGGATTCTATAACCGATACGCTTTGTGGAATAGAGTTTAGCATTTCACCACTCTCTTTTTATCAGGTTAATCCTGTTCAGACAGAGAAACTCTACGGAACAGCTGTTGAGTACGCTGGACTTACAGGTAGTGAGACAGTTTGGGATCTGTATTGCGGTATTGGAACTATCAGTTTATCCATGGCTAAAAATGCAGGACATGTTTACGGAGTTGAGGTAATTCCTCAGGCTATAGATAATGCAAGAGATAATGCAAAGAATAACAAAATTGAAAATGCGACCTTCTACGTTGGAAAAGCAGAGGAAGTATTGCCGGCTTTTTACGAAGGAAAACTTGGAACGAAAGCTGAAAGCACACAAAAGGTAAATTCTGATGAAGAGAACGTTGTGAGTGACAGAGAAAAAGCCCTTCACCCTGATGTAATTGTTGTTGATCCTCCACGTAAGGGCTGCGACAAGGACTGCCTCGACACAATGCTCAAAATGAGCCCAGACAGAATTGTGTACGTCAGCTGCGATTCTGCTACCCTCGCAAGAGATCTTCGTATTCTCGTAGATGGTGGATACGACCTTAAGAGAGTTCGCCCCTGCGATATGTTTCCAAACACCATACACGTCGAAACAGTTGCTCTCTTAACAAAAGCATAGTCTTTTATTTTCGCTACGAATTGTGTAAAATTATTGTATCTATACGTTTGTGAGGATTTAGTATGCACAACCAGTTAACAAGAAAAGATATCCAGGACATGGAAGAGGAGATCGAACACCGCAAAGCTGTGGTGAGAAAAGAGCTTTTGGAGGACGTTAAGGAAGCAAGAGCTCAGGGCGATCTCAGTGAGAATTTCGAATATTATGCAGCAAAGAAGGCGAAGAATCAGAATGAATCAAGAATTCGTTTTCTTGAGAGAATGATCAAAACTGCAGAAATAATAGATGATTCCAGCGCAGAGGACGAAGTTGGAATGAATAAGACCGTCACAGTAAGAATTGAAGAGGACGGATCAGAAGAGACCTACAAGATTGTTACCACTATGAGAGGAAATGCTCTAAAGGGACTTATCAGTGTTGAGTCACCTCTTGGCAAACAGCTCATGGGACATAAGGTAGGAGACAAACTAAACATAGAAGTGAATAAGGATTACAGCTACGAGCTCACAATCCTTAAAATAGAGAACACAGAACTGACGGAAGACGACAAGCTAAGAGACTTTTAATTTACTTAATGAGGGGGTAAAGCTATGGGCCTGCACGTATTTCAACCCGTTGAACTCGATGATATCCTGGAAGGCGCTTTCAGATTTGGAGGCGACACCTGGGCACTTCTTACAGCGCAGAAGGATGATAAGGTAAACACCATGACTATATCATGGGGCGGACTTACTTATGTATGGAATAAAACCTGCGCAGTTGTTTATGTAAGGGAGAGCAGATATACCAAAGAGTTCATTGATGCTAGTAAAAAGTTCTCGCTCTCATTCCTTAACCGTCCTGAATATAAGAGCCTTAGAAAATATCTTGGCTCCGTATCAGGTAGGGATGAGGATAAGATCGCTAACGCAAGACTTAATGTAAATTATTTTGAGGATGATGTTCCCTTTATTGATGAAGCCGACAATGTAATCATTGGTAAGGTTTTATATAGGCAGAAAATGGAAGAAAGCTGCTTCTTAAACGGCAGACTTATCGCTGACCATTACGATAAAGGTGACTATCATTACATGTATATTGCTGAAATCAAACAGGTAATGATTCGATGAAAATTGCTAATGAAAGAAGCTTTAACGACATCGGAGATTTCATTTTTGTCTCTGATGAACCGGTTAAGGCTGACCTGATACTAATTCCGGGAGCGCCGATACAGGAGCTTGCTTTTCATGGGGCAAAGCTCTACAAAGGTGGATACGCGCCAAAGATTCTTGTAACAGGCAAATATTATTTTAAATACGAAAGCCTTCAGGATGAATTTGAGAGGTTTTCCGCAAGCAGTGGGGACAGCCTTGGACAGGAGACAGAGGCTGATTATTTAAAGACTCTTATGATCAGGGAGGGGGTCCCTGAAGAAGCGTTCATTCTCGAAAGGGAGTCTATGAGCACCTTTGAGAATGCGATAAATGCAAAAAAAGTAATAGAAACAGAATTTGCTGACAAGCCGGTAAAGCATATCATTCTTTGTTGTCAGGCTTTTCATGCAAGAAGGGCTCTGATGACTTTTCAGTCAGAACTCAGAGATTTAGAAATAACCGTGTGTCCTGTGGCGACAAGAGGTATCAGCAGGGATACATGGATGGATGATCAGAAAAGTTACAATCTTATTTTAGGTGAACTGAGTAAATGCGGTGAGTATTTCAAACAGGACCGCATGTATGGTGTGAGATGAGGCGAAGCGCAATTTAAATGAGGGGTTTATCTATGCGCGAAGATAAGAAAAAAAGGTGGCCGCTTTTTGTGGTCGTAGGGTTACTTTTCATTCTTCTGATCTTCGCAGTCGACGGCATTCAGCGAAGATTTATCTATAACGATCGAACAGTCCAGCTGCAGGCATACTATGGCCAGTTGGATTCAGTTATTACGCACAGATTTGGGAGACATTACAGAATTCTCACAAGCTGGACCTATCACCTTAAGCACAAGGAAGAGTCCGGTATAGCCAATTTCAGACGCTTCATAGAGACGGAGCAGAGAATTTGGGATATTGAGGATGTTTATCTTATTAACGAAGAAGGAAGATACTGGAAAATTGAAGGAAAAGGCGGCGATGCAGGACTTAGCAAAGACGTCCTAAGAAAATTTGGAAAAATCGGTACTCAGCAGGTTGTAAGGTACACGACAGCTGAAGGAAGACGACAGGATCTTTTTATTCTTACAGTCAATCCCGGGACATTTATGGGATTTGATTACACAGCTATTGGAATGGGTATTGGCATCAGTCAGATGAAAAACCGCATGGCTTTTGGAACTGATGAGTTCAAAGGCACTGAGAACTATCTGACAGATGTTGATGGAAATATGATTTTGTGCTCTGTTTCCAAGTGGAAGGAGCAGGATAATATTCTGGATTATCTACGCACAAATGCCACAGTGGTCTACGGAGATATGAATGAAATCATTCAGAAGGTAAAGAGCAGGGAAAGTGGATCAAACCTCATAGAAATTGGTGGAACCAGATACTACCTGACATATCTTCCATGCCATACCATGCAGACAATGCTGGTATGCCTTACACCTTCAGCAGAGGTCGAGGCAGGAATGGCAAAAATGCGCGCAATGAATGACGGCTTTTTGCTTTTGGCATTTTCAGTTGTAATGATTCTTATTTTCCTTATCTTCAGATATTTGAAAATGCAGGATATTCTTGAAGTTACAAAGACTGCAAATGAGACAAGAACCAAGTTTTTGGCAAATATGTCCCATGACTTCAGAACTCCTATGAACGCCATGTCCGGATACCTGACACTTATAAGTGAAAATGCAGACGACCCTGAGAAGGTAAAGGAATATCAGAAGAAAGCTGAGACGGCACGCAAGAATATGATGAGTATGATAAGCAGTGTGCTTGAGCTTAGCAAAATGGAAGTTGGCGGAAATGAAATAAATAATGAGGAGTTTTTACTTGATGATCTGATAAGCACTGTCATGAAGGATGTTCAGGAATTTGCTGACAGAAAGAATCAGAAGATCTCTGTGAACAGGGAAAAGGTATTTGAGAATACCTTTGTTGCAGACAGGGAAAAGCTAGAGATAATCATCAAGAACCTTCTGCAGAATGCCATTACCTATACAAAGGATTATGGAGTTATCCTTCTTGAGTTTGATGCAAAAAATCAGACCAAAGACTCAGTAAACATGCAGATCAAGGTTATAGACAACGGTATTGGAATGAACAAGGAATTCATTGACCATGTCTTTGAACCATTTGAAAGAGAACAGAGACAAAACGACAGCAAGGAGCAGGGAACAGGTCTTGGACTTGCTGTTACAAAGAACCTTGTGGAGATGATGGGCGGAAATATTCTTGTAGACAGTGTTCCTGACGTTGGAACTACCTTTACCATCAACCTAAGGCTTGAAATACCGGAAAAAACAGAAGCTGAGAAGATGGAAGAAATCAAGGAGACCATCGAGCAGGCTGAGATAGTAGTAAAAGAGGATACTCCAAATGATAATCCATTCAAGGATATGAAATTCCTGGCAGCTGAGGACAACGAACTCAACGCGGAGATCCTTGTGGAAATCCTCAACATGAAGGAAGCAGCATTCTGTGACGTCGCGGAGGATGGACAGAAGGCGCTTGAGATGTTTAAAAACTCTGAACCCGGGCACTACGACATGATCCTTATGGATATTCAGATGCCAAACATGAATGGCTACGAGGCGGCGGCAGCCATCAGAGCCATGGCGACAGAAGGAAGAGAGGATGCGGGACATATTCCGATCCTTGCCATGAGTGCAAATGCATTCAAGGATGATATAAACAGAACCAGTGAATCAGGGATGGACGCACATATACCCAAACCAATTGACAATACAGTATTTGCAAACACTGTAAGAGCACTCAAAACTAGGGGGCACATCGTTTCATGATCGAAAAGGAAAATCAAAATTCCATAGAGCTTTCCCCTGGAAAAGAGAAGCTGTTTGACTATGTCATGGGACAAACAAGGAGCATTACTGCGATTTTTTCTGCAGTGGATTACAGCGTAAAGTTCGTGTCGGGAAATATAGAGGAGCTTCTTGGTGTAGAGAAAGAGGACTTTATGGATAGCATCCTCAATATTCTCAGGGAAGGCGAACGTGCGACGACACCTCCGGCTGATGCCCCTGAAGTCTACCTTGGTAAGATCAAGGTTGGGGAGAGTGTTTATGAGGATGCCATTGAGTGGAAAAATCCCAAGACCCATGAGACTACATATTTTAAGGGCTATGTAAAAAGAGATATCACGGATGGAGAGGATGTCTTTTTCCTGGTCTGGGTGGACATCACAGATGAGATAAACAGAAACCGTCAGATGAAGGAAATGATAGATGCTGCGAACTCTGCGAACCACGCAAAGACCAGCTTTTTGGCAAACATGTCCCATGATTTCAGGACGCCTATGAATGCCATCACAAACTTCAATGTCCTGATAACCAAAAATTCAGGAAATCCACAGAAGGTAAGGGACTACACTCACAAAATAGGCCTTGCCTGCCAGAATCTTCTTTCACTTCTTAATGATGTTCTCGACATGAGCAAGATTGAGAGCGGAAAAACCATGCTGACTAATGGCGAATTTGCCCTTGGTCTTCTTTTGGAGGAAGTAAACTCTGTTATAGCTTTTCAGGCGAAGAGCAAGCAGCAGGAATATCAGGTTCATTCAGGTGGAATCCAGCAGGATATTTTTATCGGTGATAAACAAAAGATCAATGAAATACTTGTAAATATCCTTGGAAACGCAGTTAAGTATACACCAGCAGGCGGAAAAATTGATTTTTATATAAGTGAGGAAAAGGCTCAGACAGCCGATTACTGGGATGTCCGGTTCAAGGTAAAGGACAACGGAATCGGAATGAGCAAGGAATTCAAGGATACGATCTTTGATGCCTTTACGAGAGAAGAAAAGGAGACAACCAAGGGAATCCAGGGAACAGGACTTGGTATGGCTATTACCAAGAGCCTTGTACAGATGATGGGCGGCACAATATCCGTGGATTCAGAAGAGGGAAAAGGTTCTACATTCGTTATTACTTTAAGGCTCCAGGGTGTTAATCAGGACCTTGGAAACTTCTGGTCAGCCCATGGAATACACAGAATCCTTGTTATTGATGATGATGTTCAGGAGTGCGAGAAAATCGAGATTGCCCTACATGACACTGATGTGGAGGTATTCTTTGCAACAAGTGGCTACAAGGCCATGCATATCCTTGATGTGGGAAGTAAGGATGGAAAGGGCTTTGACGTAATCCTCCTTGGAAAACGTGTTGGAAGCTTAAGCTGCATAAACGTTGCGCGGAAGATACAGAAGATGGATCTAAATCCAAAGCCAATAGTTCTTCTGCTTACTGATGAATGGGAAGAAATTGCAGAAGCCGCAAGAGAGGCTGGCATTTATGATTTCATGACCAAGCCCTTCTTTATGTCAATATTCCAGCAGCTTGTTGAGGATATCAAAAACAGGACTGCCAGTATTACTGAGAAGAAAAAGGATAATCCTCTTGAGGGAATGTGCTTCCTTGCAGCTGAAGATAATGATATAAACGCGGACATTCTTGTTGAGCTTATGAGCATGGAAGGTGCAGCAGTTATCCGTGCTGAGAATGGTGCAAAAGCTGTGGAGATGTTTGAAAAGGCGGATCCCGGTTTCTTTGACATGATCCTTATGGATATTCAGATGCCTGTAATGAACGGCTATGATGCAGCAGCTGCAATAAGGAAACTCGACAAAGAGGGAGCGGCTACAATTCCCATTATTGCTATGACTGCGAACGCCTATGCCGAAGATGTTCAGAGAACAATAGATGCGGGGATGAACGCACATATTCCAAAGCCGATAGATATGGCATTTGTTGAGTCTACCATAGCCAGGCTGAAGGAAAATAATCAGTCGACATAAATATATAGGCATGGTATTATTAACACGTATGACCATAAATAAAGATACAATGGAGCAATGAAAATGAAAAAAGCTTTAATCATTGGTGCAGGTCCTGCCGGACTTACAGCAGCATATGAATTATTGAAAAAATCTGATGATATAGAGGTAGTGGTTTTAGAAGAAACCGAGAAATTTGGTGGAATCTCCAGAACTGTTGAATACAAGGGTAACAGAATGGATATGGGTGGACACCGTTTTTTCTCTAAGGTTCCCGAAGTAAATGAATGGTGGGACAACATGCTTCCCAAGCAGGGCAGCCCGTCCTATGATGACATTGTACTTAACCGCCCTTCATCACTTACAAAGGGTGGCCCTGATCCGGAGACTGAGGACAGAGTAATGCTTAGAAGAAATCGCATTTCACGTATTTTCTTCAACAGCAAATTCTTTGATTATCCTATCACATTAAAGGTTGAGACCTTCACAAACATGGGTCTTGGCACAACAATCGTAGCCGGATTCTCATATCTTAAGGCTATGATCTTCAAACGCAAGGAAAAATCACTTGAGGACTTCTACGTAAACCGTTTTGGTAAGAAGCTCTACTCAATGTTCTTTGAGCACTACACTGCTAATCTTTGGGGAAGACATCCCTCAGAGATCGATCCCAGCTGGGGCGCTCAGAGAGTTAAGGGTGTTTCCATAATGGCAGTTCTTGCTAACGCTTTTAAGAAAAAGAGCGGCAAGACAGGCGGAAAGGTTGAGACATCTCTTATCGAGGAGTTCAGCTATCCTAAGCTTGGTCCCGGACAGCTCTGGGACGTAACAGCAGAGGAGATCAGAAAAAAGGGTGGCACAATCATTACCGGTGCCAAGGTTGTTAAGATAAATAAGAATGGCGATCACTTATCAGGAGTAACCTATTTAAAGGATGGTCAGGAGGTTACACTTGAGGGAGATTACGTGATCAGTTCAATGCCTATCAAGGATCTTGTTGCAGGAATGAATGACGTACCTGCAGATCCTGCAAGAATAGCAGCAGGACTTCCTTACAGAGATTACATGACACTTGGTGTTCTGATCCCTCACCTTAATCTTCAGAACAAGACAGATGTTAAGACTATCGGAAACATTGTTCCTGATAACTGGGTATATGTTCATGACCGCAACGTAACAATGGGACGTTTCCAGATTTATAACAACTGGTCACCTTACCTTGTTAAGGACATTGACCACACAATTTGGATGGGACTTGAGTACTTCTGTAATGAAGGCGATTCCATGTGGGAAATGACAGATGATGAGTTTGCTGAGATGGCAATCAAGGAAATGGTTAAGATCAACCTCATCAGCGATGTAAGCGAAGTTATGGACTATCACGTTGAGCGTGTTAAGAAGGCATATCCTGCTTACTTTGACACCTATGACGAGATGGACAAGCTTGTTGATTATCTTAATACTATCGACAACCTTTACTGTGTTGGTAGAAACGGTCAGCACAGATATAACAATATCGACCACTCTATGTGCACATCCTTTGAGACAGTTAAGAATATCTTAAGTGGTACAAAGGACCGCAGTAACATTTGGAGTGTAAATACTGAGAAGGAATATCACGAGACTACTTCTGACGAAAAGGAAGAAGAGGAGATCGAGATAGACTAATATTTTCAGGAAGGGGTGAAAGTATTGATTAATTTCAGGCAGATTGCAGACGAGACATTTTGGATCGGCGGTAGCGACAGAAGACTTTCAAGATTTGAGAACATTTTTCCGTTGCAGGATGGCGTATCCTACAACAGCTATGTGATCAATGATGAGAAGACAGCTCTTCTGGACACAGCTGATATCTCTATTTCAGATCAGTTCCTTGAGAACTTAAAGGGAGTGATCGGAGAGGGTAAGCTAGATTACCTTGTTATCAATCACATGGAGCCGGATCACTGCTCACAGATTGCAACAGTTGTTTCCATGTTCCCTGAGGTTACACTTGTTGGAAATGCCAAGACTTTCACGTTCCTGTCACAGTTTTTCCCGGAGCTTAATGAGCAGGCAAAATGCACTGTAGCTGAGGGAGATAAGCTTGAACTTGGTAAGCACACACTTACATTTGTAATGGCACCCATGGTTCACTGGCCGGAGGCTATGTTCTCATTTGATACTACAACCGGAATTCTTTTCAGTGCTGATGCATTTGGAACCTTCGGAGCAATAGACGCAGGAATCTTTGCAGATGAGTATGATTTCGAGAAGAGATTTCTTGATGAAGCAAGAAGATACTATGCAAATATCGTTGGTAAATATGGTATGCAGGTTCAGGCAGTCCTTAAAAAGGCAGCAGCGATCGACATCAAGATGATCTGCCCTCTGCACGGACCAATCTGGAGAAAAGACCTTGCATGGTTCATTGATAAATATCAGAAGTGGAGCACCTACACTCCTGAGGATGATGAGATAGTTGTTATCTACGGAAGCCTTTATGGACACACAGAGAGTGCAGCTCAGAAGGCGGCAGATATCCTTAGGGAAAAGAGTGGAAAACAGGTTAGAATATATGACGCATCACAGACACATACTTCAGAGCTTATTTCAGAAGTATGGAGATGCTCAAAGATAGTGATTTTCAGTCCTACCTACAACAACGGAATTTACATTCCGATTGCAAATCTGGTTGAAGACCTGATAGCGTTAGGAGTTCAGAAGAGGACCTTCGCAATTGCACAGAACGGCAGCTGGGCACCTGCTTCAGGAAGGCTCATTACAGAGAAGCTTTCAGGGCTTAAGGAAATCAATATTGTTGAACCAATGCTCACCATAAAGAGTGCTTTACATGAGGCTGACATGGCCGATCTTGAAGCTTTTGCAGAAGCTATTGTTAATGCATAAAAATGGGGAATCAATTGGGTTGTCACTTATGTGACAGCCCATTTGTTATATACACAATAATATTACATAAAGCGAGGAGAAAAGTTATGAAGGAGTTTTTGAAGAGGAAAAACATTGTTATTTCCGGAAAGAGGTATGGAATTGATGCATTGTCAGCCATGGCACAGGGTCTTTTTGCATCACTTCTTATCGGCACAATATTGAACACAATTGGTAAGCAGGCAGGAATCACATGGCTTACAGAGGTAGGGGGATATGCCTCATCCATGAGTGGTTCAGCAATGGCAGTTGCAATCGGTTATGCACTTCAGGCACCACCACTTGTACTGTTTTCACTTGTTACTGTAGGATACGCTGCTAATGCACTTGGAAGTACAACACTTTCAGGCGGAGCAGGAGCAGGCGGCCCTCTTGCAGTTTTATTTATCGCAATTATCGCTGCAGAGTGTGGTAAAGCTGTTGCAGGCGAGACAAAGGTTGATATCCTTGTAACACCTATCACAACAATTCTTGTAGGTCTTGCAATGTCTTATCTTATCGCACCTGCAATCGGTACAGCAGCTTCTTCTGTAGGAAGCGTTGTTATGTGGGCAACAGAGCAGCAGCCGTTCCTTATGGGAATCATTGTATCTGTAGTAGTTGGTATTGCTCTTACACTTCCTATTTCATCAGCAGCAATCTGTGCAGCCCTTGGTCTTACAGGTCTTGCAGGCGGTGCAGCTGTAGCAGGATGCTGTGCTCAGATGGTCGGCTTTGCTTGC
>JAEEGL015590308.1_pt1 | contig 15466 bp, 11 predicted proteins | sample 9134231 | NCBI WGS metagenome assembly JAEEGL01 (sample SAMN16246548, study PRJNA631951) | gut metagenome | biome: gut microbiome; feature: rumen; material: fiber-attached | host: Bos | place: Iran: Karaj | collected 2018-10
CCAGAAGGGAAACCGCTGGGAGAGCCGGCCGGGAGAAAATCTCACGTTTTCGATCCTGATCAAACCGGAGGGCATCCCCGCTCGGGAGCAGTTTATCCTCTCGCAGGTCGTCGCCCTGGGCCTGCTCGATTTCCTGCGCACGGAACAGGTGGAGGCGACCATCAAGTGGCCCAACGACATTTACATCGGCGACAGGAAGGTTTGCGGTACCTTGATCGAGCCCACGCTGTCGGGAGGGCTGCTGCGTTCGGCCGTCGCCGGCATCGGGCTGAATCTGAACCAGTCGGCATTCGATCCGTCGCTGCCAAATCCGACGTCACTGGGGTTGGTTACGGGGCAGTCGTACGATCTGAAGGCAACGCTGACGCGGGTGCTTGCACCGATTTTCAGTCGTTGCGACAAGTTGTATTCAGCGTATGCCCGGAATGGCTATGACGCGGAGTACATGGAGCATCTCTACCGACGGGGCGAGTGGCACGGCTTCGAGGAGCTGCCTGCCAGCGACGTACCGACGGAATACCGCTCGGGCCGACGCATTGAGGCCCGCATCCTCGGCATCGATCCCGAAGCCCGTCTCCTCCTCGAGCACCGCGACGGCACCATCCACCCCTACGGCTTCAAAGAAATCAAGTATTTGATCTAGGCGTTTTTCAGGGCGCGGATGGCGGCGAGGGGGTTGGCGGAGGAGAAGGCGGCGGAGCCGGCGACGAAGACGCCGGCGCCAAGGCGCTCGAGTTCGGCGATATTCTCCGTGTTCACGCCACCATCGACTTCGATGAAACAGTCAACACCCTGTGCCGCGATCATCTCGGCCAGAACCCCGACCTTTTCCGTCGTCTCCGGAATGTACTTCTGCCCGCTGTAACCCGGATGGACACCCATCACCACCACGTAATCGAGCGTCCGGAGCCAGGGAATCAGCACCTCGGCCGGCGTCTCGGGATTGATGGCCACCCCCACCCCCATCCCGCAGTTGCGGACCAGCCGGATGGTGGAACGGAGACGACGGTCGCCACAGGCCTCATAGTGGAAACTCAGGTACTGGACACCCAGCTGCGCGAAACGCTCCACGTAGGTCCACGGCTCGACAATCATCAGGTGCGCGTCGAGCGGCTTCTCCGCCACGCGGGCGATGGCCTTGCAGACCGGGAAACCGAAAGAAATGTTGGGAACGAAGATGCCGTCCATCACATCGAGATGGAACCAGCCTGCCACACTGCGGTTGACCATCCGGCAATCCCGGTCGAGGTTGCCGAAGTCGGCGGAAAGCATCGAAGGAGCAATGACCCGGGGCATGGCTATACGTTTTTAAGGACGTCGAGCAGGACCGCATAGAAACGGTCAAGGGAAGCCAGGTCGAGCCGCTCGCCGGGGGCATGCACGCCCTGCAGCGTCGGACCGAAAGCAATCATGTCCATGTCGGGGAACTTCTCGGTGAAGAGACCGCATTCGAGCCCCGCGTGGATGGCACGCACCACCGGCTCATGGCCGAAAAGACGCTTGTAGGAAGCCACGCAAACCTCTTTGATGGGCGAATGGACATTGGGCTTCCACCCAGGATAGCCATCTGAATGTTTGACCTTTGCGCCAGCCAGGCCGAACACGGCCGCTACCCGCTGCGCCAGGAAGACGCGCTGGCTGTCGACCGCACTGCGCTGCATCGTGCCCACCCGGATCTTGTGTCCTTCCTCCACCTTCACGGACGCCAGGTTCGTGGAGGTTTCAATCAGCCCGGGGATATCGGCACTCATCGCCACCACCCCGTGCGGAAGGGCAATCAGCGCGCGGATCAGCCGGACGGCCGTGCCACGGTCGATGGCACCCTTCTCCCAGACCACCGGTTCGGCAGAGAAAACCAGGCCCGGATCGGTGACCGCATATTCGTGCCTGAGCCGGTCCGAGAAATCGGCGAAAAGATCCATCAGTTTCTTTTCGTTGCGGGGAGGCACCGCCAGCACCACCTCGCCGCCGCGCGCGATGGCGTTGCGCTTGTTGCCGGCCTCGATGGTACACAGGTCCACATCCAGCGGCAGCGCCTCGACGATGAAGCGCGCGAGCTGCTGCACGCCGTTGATGCGGTTCTTGTCGATGTCGTCGCCGCTGTGGCCGCCCAGGCCGCCGGAGATGGTGAACTTGCGGATGAGCGCGCGGGGACGGAGGCGGCGTTCACGGTAGCTGAACGTGCCCACGGTATCCATGCCGCCGGCGCAGCCGATGCAGAAATAGCCTTCGTCCTCGTCGTCGAGGTTGATGAGGGTCTTGCCCGTAATGAATCCTTTCTTCACGGCACGGGCGCCATCCAGGCCGGTTTCCTCGGAAACGGTGAAGAGACATTCGATGCGCGGATGGACGACGGTGTCGTCGTCGAGGATGGCCAGGGCCGTCGCCACACCGATGCCGTTGTCGGCGCCGAGGGTCGTATCGTGGGCGACCATCCAGCCGTCTTCGATGACATACTGGATCGGATCCTTGGAGAAATCGAAGGTCGAGCCGGCCGTCTTCTCGCACACCATGTCGGTATGGCCCTGAAGGACAATCGTGGGACGCTTTTCATAGCCCTTGGACGCGGGCTTGGCGATCATCACGTTTCCGATCTTGTCGGTCTTGCATTCCAGTCCGCGCTTCTTGGCGAACTGTTGCAGATAGGCGACGATCTTTTCTTCGTGGCCCGATTCCCGCGGGATACAGGTAATCTCACGGAAAAAATTCAAGACTTTTTCTGTATTCATGGAAAGGATATTTAAGCGGTTGATTATTCCGGGCTGTTGAGCTGGCGCTCAATGTCGTGGACAAAGCCGCGGAAACTGCGGTCGGTGTCCATCAGGTCGCTGACGGTGTTGCAGGCGTGGAGCACCGTCGCGTGGTCCTTGCCGCCCAGCTGGGCGCCAATGGACGAAAGGGAAGTCTTGGTGAGGCTGCGGCTCAGGAACATGGCAATCTGGCGGGCCTGTACGATCTCGCGCTTGCGGGTCTTCGACAGGAAGATGTCGTTGCTGATGCCGAAATAGTTGCAGACCGTCTCCTGGATGCGTCCCACGGTGATTTCGCACTTGGGATCGGTGACCACGCGGTCGACCAGGCGCTGAGCCAGTTCCAGTGTAACTTCCTGCTTGTTGAAGGTAGCGTTGGCGATCAGGGAATAGAGGATGCCTTCGAGTTCGCGGATGTTGGTCTTGACGCTGCGGGCCACGAAAGCAAGCACGTCGTCGGAGATGGTGACGCCTTCGCGGGCGCACTTCGACTGGAGGATGGCCAGCCGCGTCTCGTAGGTCGGCGGAAGCAGTTCGGCGTTCAGGCCCCATTTGAAGCGGGACAGGAGACGCTGGTCGAGCCCCTGGAGGTCCACCGGCGGCTTGTCGGACGTCAGGATCAGTTGCTTGCCACTCTGGTGCAGGTAGTTGAAGATATGGAAGAATGCACCCTGGGTGCCTTTCTTCTCGGCGAAGTCCTGCACGTCGTCGATGATCAGCACGTCGATGAGCTGGTAGAAGCGCAGGAAATCGGCCACTTTGTTGCCGTTGTTCGCGCTCTTGGCGGAACAGGCGGCATTCATGTACTGGTTCTGGAACGTGTTGGCACTAAGGTAGAGCACCACCTTCTCGGGGAAACGGGCCTTGACGGCAATGCCGATAGCCTGTGCCAGGTGCGTCTTGCCGAGTCCGGGGCCGCCGTAGATGAACAGCGGGTTGAAGGTGCTGCGACCCGGATTGGCGGCGATGCTCTCGCCGGCCGAGCGGCCGAGGCGGTTGCAGGAACCTTCGATGAAATTCTCGAAGTTGTAGATCGGGTTCAGGCAAGGATCGATGTTGAGCTTGCGAAGGCCCGGGATGGCATAGACGCTGCCCGTGTAGTGGTCGCCGGCATCGGGGATCGGAATCTCCGCGTTGCGCGGCCGTCCGCCCTTGGGGCGCTCCTCCACGTAGATGTCGTCGAGGATCCGTACCTTATAGACCAGCGAGGCGCCGGGACCGATCTCCCTGCGGAGCACCTTGCTCAGGATGCCGATGAAATGTTCCTCGATGTATTCCCGCCAAAAATCGGAAGGGACCTCGATCGTCAGCCGCTTCGCCTCGAGCGAAATCGGCTTAATCGGGCCAAACCACGTCCTGAAGGTATCCTCATTGAGGTTGTCCTTGAGGATCTCAAGACAGCGGCTCCATACTTCTGTTAATTGGTTGTCGGAAGTCATCGATTCGGGTTACTTTCCAACAACAAAATTGGGGAAAAAATGGGGATTAAAAAAACTTTTTTTTATTGTTTTTTTGCAAAAAAACGCAAGGGCCTGACAATCAAGAAAAAAAAATTTATGTTTTTGTTCTGCACTGAAAATCAAGCAATTGCGAATTTAATAAACGGCTACACCGCTGGAAATAATGCACTTAGAAAACTATCGCGGTTAAAATTGCGAGGGTCATCAGTCGATCTGCACGACGAAGGCGCCGGGGAACTTCTTTTTGATGGCCGGAAGACGGCTCGCCGCCTCCTCTTTGGTGGAAAAGTTACCAACAGAATATTTGTACAAACCGTTAATAAACCGTACCCGGTATTCCTGCACGCCCTTGAGCTCCGGAGAACCGTTTTTCAACTTTTTCGAAGAGGCCAGGATCTGGATTTCATAGTGGGGTCCGGACACAGCGGCGGGCAGGACCGTGGCATTGCTCTCCTCTTCCGGGCTTTCCAGCAGGGCCGGGTCGAACGAGAAGGTGCCGTCGCTGTCGTAGGTCGTCTTGAAGGCGGCGAAGGCGTTGAAAAGGTCATCGGCGATTTTCTGCCGGCTTTCTTTCTGGTTCAGAATGGTCCGGTCGGAACTATTGGAGAGGAAGCCCACCTCCACCAGCACCGAAGGCATCGTGGTGCGCCACAGGACCATCAGCGGTGCCTGGCGGACACCCCGGCTTTTCTTGATGGGCCCCTGGCTGATGAACTGCTGCTGGACCAGAGAGGCAAAGGCGATGCTCTGTTCGAAATGAGCGTTCTGCATCAGGTTGAAGATGATGTAGGATTCGGGATTGTCGGGCTCGAAGCCTTCGTAGGTGGTGGAATAGTCCTCTTCCAGCAGGATCACGGAGTTCTCCCGCTTGCAAACGGCCATGTTCGACTCGCTCTTGTCGGTACCCATCACGAAGGTCTCGGTGCCCGATGCGGCCGTGGACTTGGCGGAATTGACGTGGATGGAGATGAACAGGTCGGCGTGGTTGCGGTTGGCGATGTTGCCGCGCTCGGCCAGTTCCACGAATTTGTCGGTCTTGCGGGTGTAGATGACCTTCACGTCGGGATATTCTTTCTGGATACGGGCGCCCAGGAGCAGGGCCAGGTCGAGGTTGATCTCCTTCTCGCTCATCTTGCTGAGCTTCGAAACGGCACCGGGGTCGTGGCCGCCGTGTCCGGCGTCGATGACCACGGTCTTCAGCCGCAGTCCCCCTTCCTGGGAACGGGACGGGATCGGGAGCAGCAGGAAAGCAAAAATGGCCAGCAGGCAGAAACCAGGCCGAAGGATCGCTATATTTGACCGCGTTGGCATATTAGTTGCTTATTTTTTATAATTTTGCCGTTTAATTAGCAAAGATACGAATTTTGTTCAATAACAGGATATCGACCGGAACCTTGTGCAAGGGAGTTCTCATCGCCCTGCTCCTGCTGATTGCCAGAAGCGTGCCGCTTTTTGCCCAAGAGCCCGATACCCTGCGGATCCTGCCACCCGACAGCCTGGCCTTCTCCCCCGATTCACTGAACCTCCCCACCCCGCCCGATTCGCTGGCGATGCCCGCTCTGCCTGATTCGCTGGCGATGCGCGACTCGCTCGTCACCCCGCCGCCCAAGGGCATGATCGACCGGCCCGCTTTCTCGGCGGCCCGTGACTCCGTGATGGAAGACATCGAGAACAATACCATCTATTACTTCGGAGAAGTCACGGCCACCTACCAGGACATGGAGCTCAAGGCCGACTACATGGCCTACAACACCAAGCTCAACGTGGTCTATGCCAAGGGTATCCGCGACACCATCACCAACGAGCTCGTCGGACGGCCCGTGATGACCACCGGCGGAAAGAGCTATGAGATGGACGAGGTGTACTACAACTTCCAGACGCGCAAGGCCAAGATCAAGAACATGGACACGCAGCAGGAAGAAGGCAAGCTGGTGGGCGAAAAACTCAAGATGATGCCCGACCAGTCCATCAATATCTCGGGCGGCAAATACACGGTCTGCGACGCCGAGCATCCGCACTACTACCTGAAGATGACCGCGGCCAAGATCATGACGGAACCCAAGCAGCGGACGATGTTCGGCCCGGCCTATGCCGTGGTCGAAGACGTGCCTCTTCCCATCATCATCCCCTTCGGCTTCGTACCAGAACGCCCCGACCGGGCGAGCGGCATCCTCATTCCGACCTACGGCGAGGAGAAAGCCCGCGGCCTCTACCTGCGCGACTTCGGCTATTCCATCGTCATCGGCGACTACGTCGACCTGGCCCTGACCGGCGACGTCTATTCCTACGGCTCCTGGGCCGCCCGGCTGACCTCCCGCTATAAAAAACGGTATGCCTTCGACGGTTCGCTCTCCATCAACTACTCCAACGACATCACGGGTGAAAAAGGCACCGATTCCTACACCCAGTCGAAGAACTTCGGCGTGAACTGGAACCACTCCCAGGACGCGAAGGCGCGGCCCGGCACCACCTTCAAGGCCTCTGTCAACTTCTCCAGCCCTTCGAACAACCGCTACAACTCCACCAGCGTGAGCGACGCCCTCCAGAACCAGGCTTCCTCGTCGATCTCCTGGTCCAAGGCGTGGAGCGGCGTTTCGCTGTCGGTCAACATGCTGCACAACCAGAATTCCCGCGACAGCTCCTATACCTTCACCCTGCCCAACTTCACCCTGAACGTCAACCGCTTCTATCCCTTCAAGCGGAAAAACCGCGTCGGCAAGGAACGGATCTACGAGCAGATCTCCTTCAGCTACGGGACCACCTTCCAGAACAAGGTGGCCTTCAAGGCCAGCGAATTCGGGTTCAACAAGGACATGCTCAACCGGATGCAGAACGGCATGACCCACAGCTTCGCGATCGGCCTTCCCGGATTCACGCTGTTCAAGTATCTCCAGTTCACCCCCAGCCTCAGCTATGGCATGAACTGGTTTTTCCGGGAGCAATACCGCCAGTACAACGAAGAGACCAACCGCGTGGAGACGCTCTGGACCGACCAGTTCAGCACCTTCGGCGTCACCCAGACCTACTCGGGCGGTATTTCCATGAACACCCGTATCTACGGCCTGTTCCAGTTCGGCAAACGCAGCAAGCTGCAGGCCATCCGGCACATGATCACCCCGTCGCTGGGTTTCACCTTCATGCCGAACCTGGCCACGAAGGCCAACGGCTACACCTCGTACACCTATACGGACAAAGATGGCGTGGAGCATACCGTAGAATATAACAAATACGCAGGCCAGCTCTATTCCCCGCCGGGCACCGGCCGCAATGCATCCCTCACTTTCGGCATCGCCAACAATCTGGAAGCCAAAGTATTGAAGAGCACCGACCCCAATGCGGAAGAGCCTGCCAACCCGAAAGACAAATACGAAAAGATCAAGCTGCTCGACCAGCTCAACATCAACGGATCGTACAACTTCCTGGCCGACTCGATGCGCCTGTCGAACATCAGCATCTCGGCCAGCACCACCATCTTCGGCAAGCTCGGCATCAACGGCAACCTGACCCTCGACCCCTATGCCGTCGACGACCACGGCCGCCGCTACAACAAGCTCAACATCCTGAAGACCGGCCTGCCGGCCCGCCTGACCAACGCCAGCGCCTCGCTCTCCTACTCCATCAACGGGGATGGCAAGGTCAAGGGCAACGACGGGCACGAGAGCGGCAAGGGCATCAACGAAGCCGATTACGCGCGCATCTACTACCATCCCATCACCGGCGAATACATTCCCGGCGGCTGGGTCTACTACCTCAATCCGAACATCCCCTGGTCGCTGAGCTTCAACTACAACTACGCGTACTCCCGCTCCTACCAGTATGCCAACGAACAGCTGCAGGTCAAGCACAACCATACGCAGACCCTGAGCCTGGCCGGCCAGATCCGCCTGACCAAGGCCATGAGTTTCAACATCAACACCGGTTTCGACCTGACCAAGCTGAAACTCACCACCACCCAGATCAGCGCCACCTACGACCTTCACTGCTTCGCCATCTCCGTTTCGTGGGTCCCGACCGGACAATGGGAGAGCTGGAGCTTCCGCATCGCCGCCAAGGCATCGGCCCTGAGCGACATCCTGCAATTCAAGAAATCGGCCAGTTACTGGGATAAAGATAATTAGGATTATTAAAATAATATCCTTATCTTTGTCGTATCAAATCTACCGGGCCCTACGTTCCCTGCGGCCTGGTTTCCACAAAGAATAGATGTTAGACATTATCGAACTGAGCAACAAGAGTCAAGACGACCTTGTAGCGATCGCAAAAGAACTGAACGTCCGCAAACCCGAAGGCATGAAGAAGGATGACCTCATCTACGCCATCCTCGACGAACAGGCCATCCAGAGCAAGGAATCGCCCGCCAAAGAGCGGCAGCAGCGGAAGAAAGGCGGCAAGAAGGCCGACAAGAAAGCCGACAAGCAGGAAGCGGCCCCCGCCCCCGCCGTCCAGAACGATACGCCCGCACCGGCAGCGGAAGCCGAAGCAGATAACGCCTCCAAACGCAAACGCGGCCGTCCGCGCAAGAGCGCAGCCGCCGAAGCGGCTCCGGAAACCCCGGCCGCTCCCGCCGCTGAAACACCGGCCGTGACGGAAACGCCCGAAACCCCGGCGGCCGAACAGTCCCAGAAGAAAGGTGGCCGGAAGCAGCGTCCCCGCATGGAAAAGGCCGAAAAAGTCGAAACGGCAGCGCCGATCGAAGCCAAAGCAGAAGGCCAGCCGCAACAGCAGCAGCCGAAGCAACAGCAACAGCAGCAACAGCAGCAGCGGAAACCGCAGCAACAACAGCAGCCGCAGGCCCAGCAGCAACAGCAGCCGCCCAAACAGCCCCGTATCGAATTCGAGGGCATCGTGGAGGCGACCGGTGTGCTGGAGATCATGCCCGACGGCTATGGCTTCCTGCGTTCCTCCGACTACAACTACCTCAATTCCCCGGACGACATCTACGTCTCGCAGAACCAGATCAAGATGTATGCCCTCAAGACGGGCGACACCATCCTGGGCGAGATCCGTCCCCCGCGCGAAGGCGACAAATATTTCCCGCTGGTGAAAATCAACCGCATCAACGGCCGTTCACCGGAATTCATCCGCGACCGCGTTCCATTCGATTTCCTGACCCCGCTGTTCCCGGACGAGAAATTCAACCTCACGGGTCACGGCCACAACAGCAACATCTCGGTGCGCATCGTCGACCTCTTCACCCCGATCGGCAAAGGCCAGCGCGGCCTGATCGTGGCCCAGCCAAAGACCGGTAAGACCGTGCTGCTCAAGGATATCGCCAATGCCATCGCGGACAACCACCCGGAAGTTTACATGATTGTGCTGCTCATCGACGAGCGTCCCGAGGAGGTTACCGACATGCAGCGCAGCGTCAAGGCCGAGGTCATCGCCTCCACCTTCGACGAGCCCGCCGACCACCACGTGAAAGTGGCCAACATGGTGCTTGAAAAGTCAAAACGCCTGGTAGAATGCGGTCACGACGTCGTGATCCTGCTCGACTCGATCACCCGCCTGGCCCGCGCCTTCAACACCGTACAGCCAGCCTCCGGCAAGGTGCTGTCAGGCGGTGTCGACGCCAACGCCCTCCACAAGCCCAAGCGCTTCTTCGGCGCCGCCCGCAACATCGAAGGTGGCGGTTCGCTCACCATCCTGGCCACGGCCCTCACGGAGACGGGATCCAAGATGGACGACGTGATCTTCGAGGAATTCAAGGGCACCGGCAACCTGGAACTCCAGCTCGACCGCAAGCTCGCCAACCGCCGCATCTTCCCGGCCGTTGACGTGACCCTCAGCTCCACCCGCCGCGACGATCTGCTCTATGATCCGGAATATGTGAACCGCGTGTGGATCCTGCGCAACCATCTGGCCGACATGACGTCGCTCGAGGCCATGGAATTCATGAAGAGCCGGCTCGAAAAGACCCGCGACAACGAAGAATTCCTGATCTCGATGAATGGCGACAAGCTGAGCTGAGCCAGCTCGCGCTGAATTAGTTGGAGGGCTCCCCACAGTCTGGTGCGGGAGCCTTCTTTTTGCTTTTAGAGAACAGCCACGACATAAAATCGGGCATCTCGAAGGCCTTCCACCAGCACACATGGCCGCAACCGGGGAATTCATGGTAGCGCACATCCGCTCCGGCGGCCTTCAGGGCGCGGTACGCATCCCGGGAACCGGAAACCGGGACGGCAGGGTCGCTGTCACCATGGTACAGGCTGAACGATACGCCCTCGAATTTGCCGAGCCGGTCCGGGTTGATGTCACCACAGATGGGAACGGCGGCAGCGAAGATATCCGGATGACGGGCGACGGCATCGAAAGCACCGATTCCTCCCATCGACATTCCATAGATATATACCCGGTCCGGATCGACGTCGGGACGCTGCAGGAACAGATGCACGAGTTCCATCACCTCCTTCATGATCTTGCTCTCCGGGTAGTCTTTCGGAAAATCGTAGGAACCGGGGCTCACGTCGAAGGCCCAAGTATGGTCCTCCGGGCATTGCGGCACGATGACAAAGCAGGGATAATCCTCCCGGTTTACAGGATTCAGGAACATCTGGGCGCCGAAGGTGGTCCTTTCGTTGTCGTTGCCGCGCTCGCCGGACGTATGCAGATACAGGACCAGCGGATAGCGTTCGATCTGTTCCGTCTTTTCCGGGGTGAGGAAACGATAAAGAAGGGTGTCGCCGTCTGCGCAGCGAAGCTTTCCGTATTCATAGGATTGCGCCTTCACCGTCAGCGCGGAAAAGAAGGCCAGGATCAGAAGACTCCAATATTTCATAGATTCGCGCTATTTTTTCCAAAACTAACAAAAATTGGTGAGATATTCATTAAAAATATTTTGCGAGTCGGAAAAATCTTTCTACATTTGCAGTCCCAAAACAAAGGGAATGCTTCCTTAGCTCAGTTGGTAGAGCACGACACTCTTAATGTTGGGGTCCAGGGTTCGAGCCCCTGAGGGAGCACGCAAAAATGAAAACTCAGCTTTTGGCTGAGTTTTCTTATTTTTGCGTGCTCCCTATGGTCGCATCTTTTCTTCTGGGGCTCTGCCCCAGACTCCGCGGGCCTTTGGCCCGGCCCGCTGAAGCGGGCTTTATGATCATCATTCGAATATATCATTAGCGAGCGGAACAGCGGGTGGTTTTTGGAGCCGCGAGCATTTTTTCTGCGAGCGGGACAAAAACCAGAGCAGTGGAGCGAGCGATGCAAGAAGTTCATTATCTTTGTAAGATTATTGGACTGCTTTGAGCCATTTTGTAGATATATTAAGGGAAAGGAAGACGCTCGATGACGACGGTCTCCGGATGCTGCTGGAAACCGACGACGAAACCGTGATCGATTCGCTGAATCGGAACGCACGGGAAGTGGCCGTCGAACAATTCGGAAATACCGTCTGGCTGCGGGCGCTGATCGAATGGAGCAACGTCTGCCGCAACGACTGCCTGTATTGTGGCATCCGCCGCAGCAACCCGCACATCACCCGCTATACCCTCACCCACGAACAAATCCTGTCATGCTGCGACCAGGCCTGGAAACTGGGACTGCGCACCTTCGTGCTCCAGGGCGGCGAAAACCCTTCCGCCGCAGCGGCGCTGGCCCAGACCGTCGCAGAAATACGCGCCTCCTGGCCCGAAGCCGCCATCACCCTTTCGTTGGGCGAACTCCCCTACGACACCTACGCGCTGTTGCGCCGCAGCGGCGCCAACCGCTACCTGCTGCGGCACGAAACCGCCAACCCCGTTCACTACGCCCGCCTGCACCCCGCCTCCATGCGGCTCGAAACCCGACTGGCCTGCTTGCGCCAGTTGCAGGAACTCGGCTTCCGGACGGGCATGGGCATGATGGTCGGCAGCCCGTACCAGACCATCGGCGACCTGATTGCCGACATCCGGCTCATCGAAGCCTTCCGGCCGGGCATGATCGGCATCGGCCCCTTCATCCCCCAGCCCGACACCCCCTTCGGCGACCGGCCGGCCGGCAGCGCCGCGCTCACCCTGCGGCTCTACGCCATCCTGCGCCTGATGCTGCCCTCGGTATGGATCCCCGCCACAACAGCCCTCGGGACCCTGCTGCCCGACGGCCGGAAAGCCGGCATCCTGGCCGGCGCCAACGTGATGATGCCCAATTTCACGCCCCCTGCCCAACGCAACGCCTACGCCCTTTATGCCGGCAAGACCGACTCCGCCCGCGAGGCCGCCGACAACCTGACCCTCGTACTTCAAGAACTAGAAAGCATCGGATATCATGTATAATCCTTCCTCCACCCACGCCGACGAATTCATCGACCACGCCGAGGTCCTCGAGACCCTCGCCGAAGCGGCCCGTGAAAGCCACAACCCGCAACGCGTGACAGCCATCCTCGACAAGGCGGCCCTGTGCAAGGGCCTCAGCCACCGTGAAGCGGCCACCCTGCTGGAATGTGACGATCCGGACCTCGAACAGCGGCTCTACGCCCTGGCCGGCGAGATCAAACAACGCTTCTACGGCAACCGCATCGTGCTCTTCGCCCCTTTGTATCTATCGAACTATTGCATCAACGGCTGTGTCTACTGTCCCTACCACGCCAAGAACCGCAGCATCCCCCGCAAGAAACTGTCGCAGGAAGAGATTGCCGAAGAAGTGCGCGCCCTCATCCGTATCGGGCACAAGCGCCTGGCCGTGGAAGCCGGCGAAGATCCCCGGCACAATCCGCTGGAATACATCCTCGACTCCATCCGGACCATCTATTCCGTCCGGGAAGGCGGCAACTCCATCCGCCGCGTCAACGTGAATATCGCCGCAACGGACGTGGAATCGTACCGGAAACTCAAGCAGGCCGGCATCGGCACCTATATTCTCTTCCAGGAAACCTACAACCGCCAGCAGTACGAAGCGCTGCATCCCACCGGCCCCAAGAGCAACTACGAATGGCACACCGAGGCGATGGACCGCGCCCAGGAAGGCGGCTGCGACGACGTGGGCGTCGGCGTGCTCTTCGGGCTGGGCGGCTACCGCTACGAACTCACGGCGCTGCTCATGCACGCCGAGCACCTGGAAGCCCGCTTCGGCGTCGGTCCGCACACCATCAGCATGCCGCGCATCTGCCCGGCCGACGACGTGTCACTCGACAATTTCCCGGATGCCCTGCCCGACAGCATCTTCCGCAAGATCGTGGCCGTGCTCCGCGTAGCCGTTCCCTACACCGGCATGATCATCTCCACCCGCGAATCGGCGCGGATGCGGGAACAGTTGCTGCACTGCGGCGTGTCGCAGATCAGCGGCGGCTCGCGCACGAGCGTGGGCGGCTACACGACGGAAGAACGCCACGACGAGACGGCCCAGTTCGACGTATCGGACACCCGGCCGCTCGACGAAGTGGTGCGCTGGCTGCTGGAGCAGGACCACATCCCGAGCTTTTGCACGGCCTGCTACCGCGAGGGCCGTACCGGAGACCGCTTTATGTCGCTGTGCAAGAGCGGAAAGATCAGTCTCTGCTGCACGCCGAACGCGTTAATGACGCTCAAGGAATACCTGATGGACTATGCTACGCCGGAAACCCGCGCTGCCGGCGAACGGCTCATCACGGCCTCGCTCTCCGATATTCCGGAGGGACGCGTACGGGAAAAGACCCTCGAACGGCTCGCCCGCATCGAAGCCGGCGAACGCGATTTCCGATTCTGATATGGAAAGGATCACCATCGCCTTCTTCGGACCCACCAACAGCGGCAAGTCGACGCTGGTCAACGCCATCGCGGGCCAGCAGGTGTCGCTGGTCAGCCCCATACCGGGAACGACGACCGACCCGGTCCGGAAACTGATCGAGATCCCCGGCCTGGGGCCCTGCGTCCTGATCGATACCGCCGGCCTCGACGACACGTCCGTCCTTGGCGCGGAGCGCCGGCGGCTGACGCTGTCCATCCTCGATGAGACGGACATTGCGGTGTTCGTTGGAGAATCCATCCCGGATATAATCCGGAAAACAGGCATTCCGGTCGTAGTCTACAAGCACGGAGAACCGATCGAATCCCTGATCGCGCGCATCGCCGCCGCCGTGCCGAAAGAAGAAGAGCGTTTCCTGACCGGAGACCAGGTGCAGGCCGGCGACACCGTGCTGCTGGTGATGCCGCAGGACAGTGAGGCACCGAAAGGCCGCCTCATCCTCCCGCAAGTACAGGTCATCCGCGAACTGCTCGACCGGGGCTGCAACCCGCTGTGCTGCACGCCCGCTTCCCTCCCCGCCGCCCTGGGCACGCTCCAGACGCAACCGGTGCTCGTCATCACGGATGCATCGGTCTTCCAGGCCGTCAACCGGGCCCTGCCCCCCGAGACCCCGCTCACGGCCTTCTCCGTGCTCCTGGCCGCCGCCAAGGGCGACACGGCCGTCTTCGTCGAAGGTGCGAAGGCCATCGACCGGCTCACCCCCGACTCCCGTGTGCTCATCGCCGAAGCCTGCACCCACGTCCCCGACACCGAAGACATCGGCCGTGTGAAGATCCCGAATCTTTTGCGTGCCAAGCATGGCACGCAAAAGATCGATATTGCAGCGGGAAACGACTTTCCGGAGGATCTGACGCCGTACGACCTGATCATCCACTGCGGGGCGTGCGTGGCAACACGCACCCTCGTGCGGGCACGTATGAGAAAAGCACTCCTTGCGGGAGTGCCTTTCACCAATTACGGCATCGCCCTGGCCTTTCTCCAGGGCATGCTCGACCGGATCGTTATTCCCGGTTCTCGAACTCCAGGACAATCTTTTTGATGTCCGCCGGATTCAGGCGACCGTAGACCTTCTCACCGATGGTGGCCACGGGAGCCAGACCACAGGCGCCCACACAACGCAGACAGTCGAGTGAGAACTTGCCGTCGGGCGTGGTCTGTCCCACGTCGATGCCCAGCACGCGCTTGAACTCTTCCAGCAGCTTGTCGGCACCCCGGACATAGCAAGCCGTTCCCAGACAGACCGAGATCGGATACTTGCCCTTGGGCGTCATCGTGAAGAACGAATAGAACGTCACCACGCCATAGACCTTCGAAGCCGGAATACCCAGCTTCCGGGCCACGATGCGCTGAACCGGCTCGGGCAGATAGCCCAGACGCGACTGGCATTCGTGCAGGATGGCGATCAGTTCACCCGGATCGTTATTGAATTTGTCGCAGACCTCCTCCACCTGGCGGACGGCCTCGCAGGATAATTTCATCTCACTCATACTACTGGATCTGTTTGTTGAAATAATGGGTGTGCAGCAGTTCTTCGGAACGCTCGCTCAGCGGTTCGCCGAGGAA
>JAEEGL016081136.1_pt1 | contig 15466 bp, 14 predicted proteins | sample 9134231 | NCBI WGS metagenome assembly JAEEGL01 (sample SAMN16246548, study PRJNA631951) | gut metagenome | biome: gut microbiome; feature: rumen; material: fiber-attached | host: Bos | place: Iran: Karaj | collected 2018-10
GACCGCCCTGGACGCCGGCGCCGAGGACGTTTAGGTTGACGCGGCCACCACCGAGATCTACACCGCTCCCAACGACTTCAGCACCGTTCGCGAGAACCTGGAGAAGCAGGGTCTCACCTTCCTTTCCGCGGAAGTGGCGAAGATCCCGCAGAACACGGTGGCTGTGACCGATCCGGACACCATCCTGAAGATCCAGAAGATGCTGGATCTGCTGGAGGAAAACGACGACGTGCAGAACGTGTTCCACAATGCGGATCTGCCGGATGAAGACGAAGAAGAGTAAGATAATCAGCCCGGAAGGGCAGTTGGGCCGATATCCGGGCTGCCGGGTATCGGCTTGTTCTTTCTGAAAAAGGAGGAAACGCGCATGACCATGCTGGAGATCATTGAAAAAAAGAAGTTCGGGCAGGAGTTGTCGAAGGAGGAAATCGCCTTCTTTGCGAACGCGGCGGCGGAAAAATCCGTGCCGGATTATCAGTTGTCCGCGCTCCTGATGGCGATCCGGCTGAACGGTATGACGGACCGTGAGACGACGGATCTGACCCTTGCCATGCGCGATTCCGGCGATATCGCGGATCTCTCCGAAATCCCCGGCGTCAAGGTGGACAAACACTCCACCGGCGGCGTGGGCGATACCACTACGCTGGTGCTGGCGCCCCTGGTGGCCGCCTGCGGCGCTCCCGTAGCGAAGATGAGCGGGCGCGGCCTCGGCCATACCGGCGGCACGCTGGACAAGCTGGAGTCGATCCCCGGCCTGACCGTCGGTCTGCCGGTGGAGGATTTTATCCGCCAGGTGAAGGAGATCGGTGTGGCGGTAGTCGGCCAGACCGGCAGGCTCGCGCCCGCCGACAAGACTCTTTACAGCCTGAGGGATGTGACGTCCACGGTGGATTCGCTTCCCCTGATCGTTTCCTCGATCCTCAGCAAAAAACTGGCGGCAGGGTCCGACGCGATCGTCCTGGATGTCAAAACGGGATCCGGTGCGATCATGCATACGCTGGAGGACAGCCTGACGCTGGCGGAGAACATGGTCCGGGTCGGTACGCTGGCCGGCAAGCCCATTGTCGCGCTGGTCAGCGGGATGGATCAGCCCCTGGGCACCCATGTCGGCAATGCGCTTGAGGTCAAGGAAGCCATCGATATCCTTGCCGGCCGCGCCGGCGGGGATCTGCTGGAAGTTTCCCTGACGCTCGGCGGCTTCATGCTGCATCTGGCCGGCAGGGCGGAAACGCCGGAGGAGGGCCAGCGGATGATGAAACAGGCCATCGATTCCGGTGCCGGCCTGGAGAAACTGAAGCAGATGATCACGGCTCAGGGCGGCGATCCGTCCGTCTGTGATGACGTGACCCGCCTGCCGCAGGCGAAAGTGATCCGTCCCGTGACATGCGGCGCGTCCGGCTGGGTAACGAAGATGGATACCATGGCGCTGGGTCTGGCGGCCCAGGCGATGGGCGCCGGCCGGATGAAGGTTGACGACGAACTGGATTATTCTGTGGGTTTTGTGCTGCAGGTGCGGATCGGCGACCGGGTGGAAGCCGGAACCCCGCTGTGTGTGCTGCATGCCCGCAGCGAAGCGGACGCGGACCGTGCGGAAGCAGCCGTACGCGCCGCCGTTACGATCGGTCAGGAACCCTGCGGCCGCGTGCCGAACTTCTATGCGGTTGTCACAAAGGACGGCGTGCGCAGGCTGGGGGCTGATTCATGAGGGCTGTATTCCGGCAGGGGATCCGTCACGGGATCCCTATCGGGCTGGGTTATCTGAGCGTTTCCTTTGCCTTTGGCATGAAAGCGGTGGGTGACGGGCTGACGGTGATGCAGGCGGTGCTGATCTCCATGACCAACCTGACCAGCGCGGGACAGATCGCCGCGCTGCCGCTGATGACAGGAGGCGCCTCGCTGGCAGAGATGGCCCTGACCCAGCTGACCATCAATCTGCGCTATGCGCTGATGAGCCTGTCGCTCAGCCGGAAGCTGGACGGCAGCATGGGTACGCTGCAGCGACTGGTTTTTTCCTTTGCGAACACGGATGAGATTTTTGCCGTGGCTTCATCCCAGCCGGGGAAAGTCGGAAAGCACTATCTTTACGGGTTGATGCTGACGCCATGGATCGGATGGTCGCTGGGCACCTTTCTGGGTGCGGCTGCCGGTACGCTTCTGCCGGTTTTCGTCCGCACGGCCCTGGGGATCGCCATCTACGGAATGTTCCTGGCGATCATTCTGCCGCCGGCACGTGAAAGCCGTCCGGTGCGTTTCGTGGTCCTTGCCGCGGTGGCGCTGAGCCTCTGCTTTCACTATATCCCCGGACTGAATACGGTCTCTTCCGGATTTGTGATCATCATCTGCGGTGTGCTCGCAGCTGCAGCCGGGGCCTGGTTGTTCCCGGCGGAGGAGGATGCCGCATGAAGTGGAGCGTTTTTCTGCCGTACCTGGCCGTAACGGCCGGCGTGACCTACCTGATCCGAATGCTGCCGCTGACCATCTTCCGCCGGGAGATCAAAAGCCGGTTTATCCGGTCTTTTCTGGCATATATCCCCTATGCGGTACTGGGCGCGATGACGTTTCCGGACGTGTTTTATTCCACAGGGGATCTGCGCACGGCGGTCTTCGGCGTCGCGGTGGCGGTGATGCTGGCCTGGCGGGGCCGCAGTCTGCTGACGGTTGCTGTCGCGGCCTGCTGCGCGGTGGCACTGGCGCAGGGATTCCTGCTGCTGATCCCGTAAGGAGCCGGATCAGCTTCCGGACAAAAAACTGGACATTTGTCGGATAAAAAGTGTACAATATACCATAACCAGAAAAACCCATATCAGAGGAGGAACCCATCATGACGATCGACAAGAAAGTAAACGGCACCGCGCTGGAGATCGCGCTGGAAGGCCGTCTGGACACGATGACCGCGCCGGAGCTGGAAGCGGAGCTGAATCAGTCCATGGGCGGTGCGGACAGCCTGACGCTGGACTTCAGCAAGCTGGAGTACATCTCTTCGGCCGGGCTGCGTGTGCTTCTTTCCGCACATAAGGCAATGAGCGCCAAAGGCGGCATGAAAGTAACGAACGTCAATGAGATCGTGCAGGAAGTATTCGAGGTGACCGGTTTCGCCGATATCCTGAACATTGAACGCTGAGAGGGATCACGATCATGAAAACTGATATCATTACTGTTTCCAGCAAGGGGAAACGGATGGAGACCGCGCTGGAACTGGTGGATAAAGTGGCGGTGTATAAGGGACTGTCCCCGAAGGGTGCCCTGCATCTGCGGCTGCTGACGGAAGAAATGATGAGCATGATGCGCTCGATCACAGGCGAGCCGGAAGGACAGTTCTGGATCGAGGATGAAGACGGAGAGTATCAGCTGCATCTTCGGGTGGCCACCCGCCTGAGCATTGAGAAGCGGGAACAGCTGCTTTCCGTTTCCGCCACAGGGAAAAACGAATCCGCCCGGGGGCTGATGGGCCGCATCAGAGCGTTTTTCGACTGGGGCTGTGACGAGGATTACGACGGCTTCGCCGGTGCGCTGATGCTGCCGGACGCATTTGAGCATTCCAGTTCTCCCATGCTGGACTGGGAATGGTCCATGCGGCGGTATGAGAATGCCCTTGCCACCCGGATCGGCAAGGATGACGCTGCGCGGGAAGCCTGGGACGAGCTGGAAAAATCCGTTGTCAAGAATGTTGCCGACGACGTCAGGGTGTCCATCTGCGGCGGATCCGTGGAGATGACTATCCTGAAAAAACTGGCGTAACATGAAAAAAGAGGCCGGGCGGCGCTCGCTTGCCGCAAAGACAGTCCGCAGCACCGTACTGAGTTGTCTGCTGTTCGGCGCGATCGTGCTGCTCGTCGGTCTCGGATTCTACACCTTTACGGTTTCAAAACAGTATATCAAGCACGCCTTTGAAACGGCGAGCCATGCTTCTGTGTCCGTCAGTCACGGGACCGATTCCCGCGGGCTGGCGGACAATGTTATGCGTATCTACCGGGGGCTGAGCGAAGAACAGCGTCAGACCGTCGGAACGGAGGAGTACCGCGCGCTGTTTTCAGAGGTCGATACAGGGGAAGGCAGCGCCTACGATACGCTGATCCACATCCTGACGAACTTCCTGGACGACGGAGACGAGATCTTTGACGTCTACATCGCCATGTACGATCCGGAAACGAGCGCCATGGTCTATATCGTTGACCCGGAAACGGAGGACCGCCTGTATCCGGGCGAATGGGAAACCGTTTCGCGCAGGGGAATGGAACGGTTCCTGAATTGGGACGGCACGGGGATGCTGTACGAGCTTGACAATACGCAGCAGTACGGCTGGCTGTGTACGGCCGGCGTACCGGTCCGGAACAGGACGGACGATGCCATCTGCCTGTTTGTGCTGGCGGATGTATCGCTTGACAATGTGATCAACGGAGTCAAGGGATATGCGATCCAGGTCACGCTTGGCATCCTGGCTGCTTCGCTGCTCATCTCGTGGATCCTGACGAAGCGGATCCAGAAACGGATCGTGAAACCGATCAACGCCATTGCGGATGCGGCAGCGACTTACGCCAGGGATAAGCTGGAAGGGGCCGAAACGGGCGATCATTTCTCCGCGCTGGAGATCCATACGCAGGATGAAGTGGAGAACCTGAGCCATATCATGGCCGATATGGAACAGGACCTGACAAAGCATGAAGAGGAACTGACCCGGATCGCCGCCGAAAAGGAACGGATCGGAACGGAACTGAACATGGCTGCCCGGATCCAGTACGCCATGATGCCGCATACCTTCCCGCCGTTCCCGGACCGGCATGAGTTTGACCTTTACGCGTCCATGGATCCCGCACGGGAAGTGGGCGGCGATTTCTATGACTTCTTCCTGGTCGACGAAGACCATCTCTGCGTCGTGATGGCGGACGTCAGCGGCAAGGGTGTTCCCGCGGCGCTGTTCATGATGATCTCCAAGGTGATCCTGCAGAGCTGCGCCATGCTGGGCAGTTCCGCGGGAGAGATCCTGACGAAGACCAACGAGGCGATCTGTTCCAACAACCAGGTCAATATGTTCATCACCGTGTGGGTGGGCATCCTGGAGATCTCCACCGGCAGGCTCACGGCCGCCAACGCGGGCCATGAGTATCCCGTGCTGAAACGGGCGGACGGGGATTACGAGCTGCTGAAGGACAAGCACGGGTTTGTGGTCGGCGGCCTTGCCGGAACGCAGTATCGGGAATATGAACTGCAGCTGAATCCCGGTGACAGGCTGTTCCTGTATACGGACGGCGTGCCGGAAGCGACCGATGCGGAACAGCGGCTGTTCGGTACAGACCGGATGCTGGCCGCACTGAACGAGGCGAAAGATGCGTCCCCGGAACAGGTGCTGGCGCATATGCGCGGCGCTGTGGACGAGTTCGTGCAGCAGGCGGAGCAGTTTGATGACCTGACGATGCTCTGCCTTGAATACAAAGGGAAATAAGGGGGGCATCACCATGGAAACGGCCGTTACCACCCTGATCGCTCCGGATAACCACTGGGCGCTGCTGGCGATCCTGTTCGGCGCTACTTTTCTGGCGATCTGGCTGGAGCAGAAGTACAAGTGGGCGTCAAAGATCTCCGGTGCCGTGATCACGCTGGCGATCGCGATCCTGCTGGTAAACGTGCATGTGATCCCGGCGGCGTCGCATGTTTACGATGACATTGTCTGGGGCTACGCGGTGCCGATGGCGATTCCGTTGCTGCTCCTGCAGACGAATATCCGGAAGATCCGGAAGGAGACAGGGCGGTTTCTGCTGATCTTCCTGATCGGCGCGGCAGGTACGGTGGCCGGCGCACTCCTGGCGACGGTGCTGCTGCGAAACGCCGTGGATGGACTGCCGGGGGCGGCAGCCATGATGACCGGTTCCTATATCGGCGGCGGCGTGAACTTTTCCGCCCTGACCGATGCGTTCCATGTCAGCGGTACGCTCACTTCAGCGACCACGGTGGCGGACAACCTGAACATGGCGGTCTATTTCCTGGTGCTGCTGGCCGTGGCAGGCAGCGCGCTGTTCCGGAAGTGGTACAGGCATCCGCATATTGACGACGTGCTGCAGAACGGAAAGAGTGATTCCACGGAGACGCTTGCGGCACAGTACTGGGCGAGAAAAGAGATCTCGCTGAAGGATATCGCCCTGGACCTGGCTTATGCGTGCATCGTTGTTTTCCTGTCAAAACTGATCGCCGGGTTCTTTGCGGGCCTGATCCCGACGGACGGATGGTTCCTGAAGATGCTGAATACCTTCTTCGGAAGCCAGTACGTCTGGATCACGAACCTGTCGGTGCTCTGGTCCACCTGTTTCTCCGGACAGGCGTCTTCCATGCGCGGCGCGCAGGAGATCGGTACCTGGCTGATCTATCTGTTTTTCTTTGTCATCGGTGTGCCGGCTTCCATCGGAGTGCTGGTCCGCAGCGCGCCGATCATGCTCCTTTTCTGCATGATCATCGTGCTGGTCAATATGGCGTTCTGCTTCCTGGGCGGCAGGCTCCTGAAATTCGATCTGGAAGAGATCATCCTGGCTTCCAATGCCAATATCGGCGGCCCGACGACGGCGGCCGGCATGGCGATCTCCCAGGGCTGGGTGCGGCTGGTAGGCCCCTGTATGCTGGTCGGTACGTTTGGATATGTGATCGGAACATGGCTGGGTATTCTGGTCGGGTCGTTCCTGGGAGCGTAAGGATACGGGAGGGGGAAGTCCCATGTTCTCGGATGAGGCAGGCGGCTTTGTTTCCATCGGTGAGACGATCCCGGATGTAATCCTGGAGATCCGGTATTATTCCACCTATAATTTCGTCGGCGACCGGATCGACGGTTATGAACAGCCTGTGGCACTGCTGACAAAGGAAGCGGCGGTCCGGCTGAGAGAGGTCAGCGATGAGCTGGCCGGCAAAGGATACCGGCTGAAGATCTATGATGCCTACCGGCCGCAGAAAGCGGTGGATCACTTTGTGCGCTGGGCTGAAGACGTCTCGGATACCCGGATGAAAGCCTTTTTCTATCCGGATCTCAACAAATCTGTCCTGATCCCGGAAGGCTATATCGCCGAGCGCTCCGGTCACAGCCGGGGAAGCACGGTGGACCTGACGCTGTTCGATATGCGGACAGGAAAAGACGTGGATATGGGCAGCCCTTTTGATTTCTTCGGGGAGATCAGCCATCCGGATTACCGGGGGATCACGCCGGAACAGTACGAAAACCGCATGCTGTTACGCGGCTGTATGCTGCGCCACGGGTTCAGGCCGGTGCCTGAGGAGTGGTGGCATTTTACCCTGGAGAACGAGCCGTATCCGGACACCTGTTTCACTTTCCCGGTCAGCGGTACGTCTGTGGGAACGTGAGTTGTCCGGTTTTTGCTGGACATTCTGGAAAATACCGGTTATAGTATGGATATACAATGACCTGATACAGACCGGAGGAATTGAATATGATCCAGACAAATCCTGCGATTGCCCGTACGGATATGATTCGCTGCGCCCTGTGTGCGGACGCGCCCTGCGACAAAGCCTGCGACAGACTGAAACCGGCCGGCCTGCTCCGGAGCATCTGGTTCCGGAACGAGCAGACCGCTGCGCAGCTCCTGCCGGAAACGAACCACTGCCTGACATGCGCCGCACCCTGTGAGCAGGTCTGCGTCCGGGCGGGCGAGGTTCCGGTCCGCGATCTGGTCAACCGTCTGTATTATCAGGTGAAACCCGCGTGTGAAACGCCGCTGCCGGGGAATGAAGAGCGGCTGAAATGCGACCTGTGCGGCATTCCGCTGGAGAATCCCTTCCTGCTTTCTTCCTCTGTGGTGGCCAGTACCTATGAGATGTGCGCCCGGGCGTTTGAGGCGGGATGGGCAGGTATCTGTTTCAAGACGGTCTGTTCCCTGGAGATCCACGAGGCGTCTCCCCGCTTTTCTGCGGTTACCGGCGGCGATGGCAGTATCATCGGCTTTAAGAATATCGAACAGCTTTCCGACCACAGCGTGGCGGAGAATATGGAGATCTTCCGAAAACTGAAGGCGGAATATCCCGCGAAATTCATCCTGGCTTCCATCATGGGCCGGGACGAAGCGGAATGGGGTGAACTGGCCCGTCTCTGTGAGGAAAACGGCGCGGACGCGGTCGAACTGAACTTTTCATGCCCGAATATGATGGAAGACGGCCTGGGGAGCGATATCGGCCAGGTGCCGGAACTGGTGGAACGCTTTACCCGTGCCGCAAAGCGTGCCTGCCATATCCCCGTGCTGGCCAAGCTGACGCCCAATGTGGCGGCGATGGCGCCTGCGGCGGAAGCGGCGAAACGGGGCGGTGCGGACGGGATCGCTGCCATCAATACGATCAAATCCATCGTCGGCGTGAACCCCCACACTTATGTGTCTGCGCCGGCGGTCCGCGGCCGCAGCGCGGTCGGCGGGTACAGCGGCAATGCCGTCAAACCGATCGCGCTGCGTTTTATCGCGGAAATGGGACAGGATCCGGCACTGAAGGGGATGCATCTCTCAGCGATGGGCGGCATCGAGACCTGGCAGGACGCCCTGGAGTTTATCCTGCTGGGCGGAGGGTCCATCCAGATCACTACGGCGGTGATGCAGTACGGCTACCGGATCATCGACGATCTGAAGACAGGCCTGAACCTGTATCTCGCGGAGAAAGGGTTCGTGTCGGTGAAGGACGCTGTCGGACTGGGGCTGGACACGCTGAGCGACACCACGGACGTCCTGGAGCGGGACACGGTCGTCTTCCCGCAGTTTATCCGGGAACGCTGCATCGGTTGCGGCCGCTGTGAGATCTCCTGCGCGGACGGGGGTCATCAGGCGATCAGGCTGGATGAAAACCGCCGGCCGATACTGGACGGCAGGAAGTGCGTCGGCTGCCATCTGTGTGTGCTGGTCTGTCCGCAGCGGGCCATCGCGGCAGGCGGCAAGCGTGTTTCGCGAAAAGGATAAGGGGAGGGAAAAGCAATGAAAAAGACGCTGACTGCAGTCATGGCGCTGATCATGATCCTGCCGGTACTGCTGTGCGCTCCGGCCCGGGCGGAGGAAAGCGACGACTTCTTTACGGACTGGAATCCGGAAGCGCCGGCGCTGAAGGCGCTGGTCGAATATGTGGAGGCGGTGACGGATGAGTCTTCGCCGGACTATATTCCGCCGGCGGACCGGATCGCGACGTTCGATATGGACGGCACGCTCTGCGCTGAGCTGAATCCCACCTATCTGGAATACTACCTGCTGGCCTGGCGGATCCTGAAAGATCCGGCGTATCAGCCGGACGCGGAGATGCTGGAATTCGGCCGGATGCTGCGGGATCATGCCCTGGACAGATCGTTCCCGGATCATATGGACATGCTGCACGCCACGCATGCGGCCAAAGCTTATGCCGGCATGACCCTGACAGAGTTCGCGGATTTCGTGACCAACTGCCTGGTGCGGGACGCGGACGGGTTTGAGGGAATGACGTACGCCAATACGTTCTATCTTCCGATGGTCGAAGTGGTGGAATACCTGCAGGATAACGATTTTAAGGTTTACGTCTGCAGCGGCAGCGACCGGTTTATCTGCCGGACCTATATCGAGGGCGTGCTGGATATTCCCTATGAACAGATTATCGGTATGGACGTGGAGGTGGAAGCTACGAACCAGGAAGGGACGGATGGCCTGGATTATGTGTATACCGCCGACGATACCATTATCCGGACAGACAGGCTGCTCATCAAGAACCTGAAGATGAACAAAGTCGCCCAGATTGTGAAGGAGATCGGGCGTCAGCCGGTGCTGTCCTTCGGGAACTCCGGCGGCGACGTCAGTATGCACAACTACACGATCTTCAATAACCGGTACAGAAGCGCGGCTTTCATGCTGATCGCGGACAATGAGGAACAGGATTACGGCAATGCGGAAAAGGTTCAGCCCCTGAAGGAAAAGTGGGAAGCCGGCGGATACCATGTGATCTCCATGCGGGATGATTTCCGGACGATCTATGGGGATGACGTGACAAAGACCGGCGTCTTCCACTGGCTGGAGGACCTGGCGGAAGAAAGGACTCCGGCAGAGCCATAGATTGATTCCTTCACGTAGATTGAGATCTTCTGAAGTGCCGGAACAGGGCCGGCGCGCGGATGCCCGCGCGCCCGCCCTGCTTTTTCATGGACCCTGTTATCCGGCTGAAAACAGGAAAAGTTTTACAATTTGCTTACATTTCGGCAGTATAAGCGGGAACGGGCGGCCGGAGGAAGACATCTGAAGGGGAAAGATGGTAATATATCCCCGGACGCCGTCTGTGCGGCGGACCGACTGATTGAGGTGGCATGTATGAACCTGGAAAAAATCCTCAGTATATTCACGGTTTTCTTCTTTCAGCTGGAATGGTCAAACGGGATGTATATTGTCATGAGCATCCTGCAGTTCGCGGGGATGTGGGGAATATTCCGGAAATGCGGACTGAAAGGCTGGCATGCCCTGATCCCCTGCCTGCGGGACGATAAACTGGGTGAAGCGGTCGGTATGGAGAAGGAAGGCCGCATAGCCGCCATGCTGACAGGGGTCATGATCCTGCTGGGGGAGGTTTCACTGATTGCCTCCATGATTCCCGGCGCGAGGGATGTGTCCATGTTGGCCGATGCTTTCCGGGCGTTCGTCGCCATGATACTGATGATCTATATGATCCGGCTGTATCTTGCTCTGTGCGAGGTTTATGACAGGAAAAAGCGCTGGATCCTTCTTTGGATTACGCTGGGCTTCATTCCCGCACTGCTGTGGGGCTGGCGGAAGAAATACCAGCCGCTGTGGAAGGCGGACGAGATGAAGAATGATGCCGCGTCCTATTTCTCCGGAGCAAGGGCTGCGGTGCTGGACCAGGGATTGACCGTAAACCTGGAGGAACGGACAGCCACAGAGTTTTTCAGGAAGAAATATCTCCTGCGGGATATCCATATGTATATTCAGCCGGGCCATATGGTGCTGCTGCTGGGCGGGTCCGGCGCCGGAAAAACGACGTATCTCAATGCGGTCAACGGGTATGAAAAGGCAAAAGCGGAAGTTGTGCTGAATGGCCGGAATATGTATAAAGACTACAAGGACATGCAGTATGATATCGGTTTTGTACCGCAGCAGGACTTGATGCGGGGTTCCGACAGCGTGTTCCGTACCCTGATGGATGCCGCAACCATGCGCCTGCCATCTGCCTTCACCAGGGCAGAACGTGAGGCCCGGGTGAACGAGGTGATGGAGATCTTCGGCCTGACGCCGGTGAAGAACAACCTGGTGGTCAAGCTCTCCGGCGGGCAGCGGAAGCGCCTGTCCATTGCCATGGAATTCATTTCCAACCCGGCGCTGTTTATCCTGGATGAGCCGGACAGCGGCCTGGACGGTGTCATGGCACGGGAACTGTTCACGCAGCTGCGGCAGATCGCCGATCAGGGGAAGATCATCATCGTGATCACCCATACGCCGGACCGGGTCATCGACCTGTTCGACGATGTGATCGTCCTGGCCAAGGACGCGAACCGTACCGGCCGGCTGGCCTGGTTCGGGCCCATAGAGGAGGCGCGGGCTTTCTTCGGCAGGGAAAAGATGGAGGAGATCGTCAAGTCCGTCAACCGCCGGGAGGAAGGCGGCGACGGTCTGGCGGACGAGTTTATCATGAAATACGCCGCGATGGGGGTGAACCAGCATGCCTGATACAAACATGACCGGCGTGAAACGTGCGCGCAGGGTCCGGCACACGGGACGGTTCAGCCAGGTGCGCGTCTACCTGGGGAAACAGCTCCGTTTCTTTATCAATGAGAGCGACTGGAAAGTGCTGCCGATGGCGGCGATCATCGCGGGTCTGGTGGCCATGGTCATCCGCAGGCGTTTCTGCGTGGACATGGAAGGCAGCCTGTTCGGCGGCTTTGCCCTGACCTGTGTGGCGATCTGGAACGGCTGCTTCAATTCGATCCAGGCCGTCTGCCGGGAACGGGCGATCATCAAACGGGAACACCGCTCCGGCATGCATATCTCATCCTACATGGCGGCTCATATGATCTATCAGTTCATGCTGTGCGCGGCCCAGACCGTGCTGACCATGTTCGTGCTCCGTCAGCTGGGTGTTCAGATCCCTGCCGGAGCCGGATCGGGGGAGATCACGCCGTGGGCGATCCTGGATCTCGGGATTTCGATGTTCCTGATCTCCTACGCGTCGGATATGATGAGCCTTTTCCTTTCCAGCATATCCCGCACCACGACCGGTGCGATGACGGTGATGCCTTTTATCCTGATCTTCCAGCTGGTGTTTTCCGGCGGCATCATCCCGCTGCCGGAATGGAGCAGGCCCATTTCCAATTTCACCATTTCCAATTACGGCGTCAAGGCGATTGTGTCCCAGAGCGACTATAACAACAGGCCGATGACGTCGGTGTGGAACATCGTATCAGGGATGCGCGACAGCGAGATCGCCGAGCCGGTTACGGTCGGGGAACTACTGGATTTCCTGGACAGTCCGGCGGTGGAAAAGCGCCGGGATATGGAAGTGATCAATGCGTCAACGGCTGCCGCGGCGGCGGAGATTGCCGGCCTGTCGGAAGAAGAGGCCGCGCTGCTTAAAGACGGGCAGCTGATCGAGGAGCCGGTCACGCTCGGGGAGATCGCCGATATGCTGAAAAGCAGAGAATGGCTTCAGGCGCACCGGGATACGACGTATACGATCCGTACCACCGTCGGGGAACTGTTTGACGTCCTCGGCGAGCAGAGGGTGAAGTCCTATGTGCAGGAGAAAACCGCGGCGGCAGCCTATAAAAAGGAATATGCGAACGATGCGATCAACATTATCGACAACTGGTTCATGCTGTGCGTGTTCATCCTGGCATTCGCCATGATGGCCACCATCGTCCTGGAACTGATCGATAAGGACAAGCGGTAAAACCCGGTTTACGGAAAAAACAGCGCTGCGGGAATGTGATCCCGCAGCGCTGTTTTTCGTTGCTCTTATTTTCGGGCAGGAAGTTCGTGAATGTCGTAGGTATCGTAATAGATCTCATAAGCCATTGCCTCGTCCCCGGACAGTTCGATCAGCGCGCCGGCCTGGAACATGACGGGAAGGCTTCCGGAGGGGGCTTTGTACGCGGCGTTGGAAACGACCCGGATCCGCTGCTGTGGATCATCTGCATGAAGGATGGATTCCGCTTCAAAGAGCAGTGTGCCCGTGGCGATATGATAATCGCTGGAGAGGATCGCGATCTGGCGGACCTGTGAGTAATGCTCCTCAAGCATAGCCAGTGTGAACATGGCGTTCTGCGCTGTGGTCTGGGACCGGTCCTCCACAAGGATCCGGTCCGGGCTGACGCCGTTTGCGGCCAGCCATTCCGCCATTTTGCCGGCTTCCGTTGCTTCTTCGTTTTCAGCGGCTGTACCGCCGCCGGTGCAGACGATCAGCGCGTTCGGATATTTCTCTGCGCTGCGCAGCACGACCCGGAGCCTTTCAACCAGTTCGTCCCGCATGGTCCCGTCCGGATTCAGCTGAAAACCCAGGGCGACGATACAGAGCTCGTCTGTGTCCGGCAGTCCGTCGGGAAGGATGCCTTCATGGATCGGAAGATCACTGTTGACTGTTTTCCACAGGTCCAGGATCTGCTGCCATTTTTCCGCGCAGGCCGGGTTCAGGGCCTGCATCCGGGCAAACAGTTCCGCGTTGCGCTCGTCTGCTGTTTCACCGTAGGCGCCGTAGTTGACGACGATCTCGCGGGCCTCCGGAAGGCCGGAAATCAGGTCGGCCGACGTGCCGGACAGCCGGGAGACATCGCTTCCCGCATCCGATCCCGGTTCATACACCGGTTCGGCATGGCAGGCGTAACGGCCGGTTACGGAATCCCCTTCCGTTTTCCGGAAGAAAGCGTCCAGCGCGGTCAGCAGGATCACGGCGAGGATCAGCGCAAAGATCTTTTTCATTATTCAATAACCTCTGTTTTCGCGGCTTTTTCCGCCCTGCGGCGTTCCATTCTGGAAACAACGATCGCGCAGGAAGCGTCGCCGGTGATATTGACGACGGTGCGGCCCATATCAAAGATCCGGTCGATGCCGGCCACCAGCGCGATCCCCTCGACGGGAAGGCCGACGGACTGAAGCACCATCGCCAGCATGACCATGCCGGCGCCGGGCACGCCCGCTGTCCCGATAGAGGCCAGCGTGGCGGTCAGCACGATGGTCAGCATCTGGGAAAAGCTCAGGTTGATGCCGAAACAGGTCGCAATGAAGATCGCGCATACGCCCTGGTAGATGGCGGTCCCGTCCATGTTGATCGTGGCGCCGAGTGGCAGCACGAAGGAAGCGACCTCCCGGTCCGCACCGAGTTTTTCGGAGCAGTCCATATTCAGCGGCAGGGTGCCGACAGAGGAGGCGGAAGAGAATGCCATCATCATAGCGGGCATCATGCCTTTGAAGAACCTGACGGGGCTCAGGCTGCCCAGTGTTCTGACGGAAACGGAATAGGTCACAGCCATGTGGATGATGTAGCACAGATAGGCCACCAGCAGGACCATGGCCAGGGAACCGAGTACGGCGGGCCCGTTTTCCGCCACTACCGGGCAGAGCAGGCAGAACACGCCGACCGGGGAAAGCTTCAGGATCAGTTCCATTGCCTTCATGCAGATGTCGTTGCAGATTTCCACAGCCCTGAATTCCATATTGAAGCGGTGGCCGATCAGGACCAGCGCGAAGCCGATGATCAGCGCGGACACGATGATCTGGAGCATATTTCCTTCCACAAAAGGCGCGAGGAAGTTGGACGGGAACATGCCTACGAGCGTATCCATGAAATTGACGCTGGTGGCGGAGGGCGTATAGGTCAGTTCAGAAGTGGAGAGGACCGGGAAAAGCCCCTTCAGCAGATTGGCGAAGAGCAGGCCGAAGGTGACGGCAAAGGCAGTCGTGCACAGATAATACAGCACGGTCGTACCGCCGATGGCGCCGATCTTTTTCACGTCCCGCAGGGAAACGATGCCGGACATGATGGAGAAGAACACCAGCGGACAGACGATCCATTTGATCAGGTTCAGGAAGATCGTGCCGAACGGTTTGATGTAGCTTTTCGCGAAGTCCGGGTTTCCGGTCAGCACGATGCCTGCAATGATCGCAAGCACCAGGGCAATGAAGATCTGTGTCGACAGGGCGAGTTTTTTCTTTTCTTTCACGGTCAAGAACAGGACTCCCTTCGGTGATGCCGGAACATGGATCGGGTATTGTACGTTTATTGATTATGAACACGGCATTGTTTCTGTGAATTGATCATACTATACCAGAAAAGCGCGGGCTTGCCAAACCGGTTTGGAAAAAAACGGCAGGATCCGGACGCCTGCGGACAGAAGACGCTTCAGAAAAAACAGGGATCAGCTGCCGGACGGCTCTGCCCGTGCGTATCAATCAGTGTTACACGGTCAATTGCCGAAAAAACGGCTGTGTGATATAATAAATCCCAACAGACACAGACAATCCCAAAGCACCGGCTTCCGCGC
>JAEEGL010453290.1_pt1 | contig 15465 bp, 12 predicted proteins | sample 9134231 | NCBI WGS metagenome assembly JAEEGL01 (sample SAMN16246548, study PRJNA631951) | gut metagenome | biome: gut microbiome; feature: rumen; material: fiber-attached | host: Bos | place: Iran: Karaj | collected 2018-10
ACTGTACTGACGGTTACTGTTGTAGAGATTGTAATAGGTAATGATAGTCAGAGTAATAATCGGAATAAAAGGGATGATATAGGAAAGACGAATACGCGCTACCAGCGACAGACGCCGGAACGCTTCTGCGATTCTTTTTCTCATACACCCTTCCCTTCGCGATACTGTGTCGGTGTCATTCCCTGCGTTTTCTTAAATATGGAAGAAAAATAATGTGGATCCTTGTAGCCTACTTCATAGCAGACATCACTGGAACGCATGCCTGTCTCACGCAGTAATTTTTTTGCTTTATTCATGCGAAAATCCGTCAGATACTTGACAAAGGACTGTCCATATTCCTGATGGAAAACCGTACTGAGATGATTCGCGGAGAAGCTGACATGGTCTGCCACCTGGTTCAGCGAAAGTTCCTCGTCCTTGTAATGCTCCTCCACATAGCGAAGCACCTTGTCCACCACCTCGGAATGTCTGGTATTGCGGACGAATCCGCGCAGTTCGCACGCCCGGCGCATCAGCGACTTCAGGCAGGCGATGGTCTTGTCGTATCCCTCCAGCACACTGAGGTCCACGGTAAGAGTATCCTGCTTTTCTTTCTCAACGCCGATCTCATCCAGATAGCGAACGGCCGAGTAAAAAATATCCATCGTAACATACTGACGGAACAGTTGCGACTGCATCCCGTCTCCGGTTTTCGTCACCAGTTCATCGACAAAGGCATCGGCATCCTCGGCCGCACCGAAACGAAGGAAATCCATCACCTTGTCACGATCCACCTGATTGGGATCCACCTTCGGTGTCGTCTGCTCCTCACGTTTTTCACGAAGCTTATCGGCGAGGACGTTGACCCTCGCGAGAAGGTCTTCTCTGCTGATCGGCTTCAGAAGATATTCCGCCACGCCGATCCGGATACATTCCTTGGCGTAGTCGAATTCCTCATAACCGCTGAGCACGATGATCTCGGTCTGCGGGAGTTCTTCCTTGATCAGCCTCGAGAGTTCCAGGCCGTCCATAAACGGCATACGAATATCCGTGATCACGATGTCCGGTTTCTTCTCGCGGATCGCTTTCCACGCGAGTTCACCGTCCGCCGCATCACCGACGAAATCGAGGCCTTGGGAGGCCCAGTCAATATTTTTGCGGATGCCTTCGCGGATTACGAATTCGTCCTCGACAAGAAAGATTTTGATTTCGTCCATTCGATATCTCCCCTACAATTAATGAACTACCGGACAGGATGTTACATCATACTCATCAGCCATTCCGTAGCGTAGACGCTTGCGCACGCTACCACGGCTACGGGCATGAGGCCGAAGCCGATCAGACTCATAACGACGGCGGCGATGAGGCCGACGGCGGCCGACCAGAGCGAGGCCGTCGCATACAGGATTGCCGGGATCGTCATCGCCGTCAGAACCGCGTACGGAATATACATCAAAAACGCGCGGACATAGCGATTCTCGATCCTCTTTCTCACCAGCACGAAAGGAATCGCGCGGATGAGATACGTCGATCCTGCCATCAATATCAGATAGATAAAAAACGTTTCGTGACTCATATCTGCCACCGCTCCAACTTGTGTTTTCTCTTAACCAAACATCTCCTCGACAACCCTCTTCGAAGATTCTCCGGTCTCCCAACCGCAGAACTTCTCATAGAAAGCGTCGTATTTTTCTTTATATTTTTCTTCCAACGCCGGAAGGTCTTTAATCGCATCGACGATCTCATCGGTAGTAAAGAGCATCGGTCCCGGTATTTCCTCCTTCATGTCGAAGTAGAAGCCGCGAAGCTCACCGGCGTATTTATCCAGATCATACGTGTAGAAAAGCATCGGGCGCTTCAGGTTCGCATAGTCGAAAAATACCGACGAATAATCCGTGATCAGAATATCCGAGATCAGATACAGTCTCGCGATATCATCGTACACACTTCCGTTGTAAGCAAAGCCCTGATACTTGGTAAAGTCAAGCGCATCGACGATCAGATAATGCATGCGAAGCACTACGACATACTCATCGCCCAGGCGCTCGCGCATCCGGTCAAGATCGAGCTGCATGGTAAACGCGTACTCACCCGCTGCCAGCTTCTCGTCATCTCGCCAGGTCGGCGCGTACAGGATCACCTTTTTGTCCGCCGGGATCCCGAGTTCGCCCTTGATCTCATCGGATAGTTTCTTCGCCTCCTCAGACGGCAGATGCAGGATGTCATTACGCGGATACCCCGTATCCATCATCGTTCCCTCATACATGAAACAATGACGGAAGATATCGGAACTGAACTTGTTCGGCGCGATCAGATAATCCCACTGCTTGGTCTGCATCCAGAAGTTCTTCTTATACATCGGAGAAGCAAAGACAACCTCGTCCTGATCGAATACCAACTTCTTCAGCGGCGTACCGTGCCATGTCTCCAAAAATACGGTTCCTTCTCTCTTCACGAAGAACTTCGGCTGACGCACGTTCATAACAAAAAACTTGGACATACCGAGATACTTCAGGTACGTAAGCGAACCTCTCTTAACCTGTACGGCAGGATACGGAAGGTCCAGCGTCTTCCCCTTGGCATGCACCCATACATAGGTGTACTTGCCGGGATATTTTTTATTCAGATACTCAAAAATATACCGAGGGCTGTCCGAATAATTCCGTCCGAAGAAACTCTCAAACATCACCATGTTTTCCACGAGCGGCCTGGTCGCGTATCTCTTCTTGTAGACATACCGCTTGATCTTCTCCCAGTTGTGGAAGATACGTAAAAATGTCTGCTTCCGGCTGTGATTGCGAACTTTTTTCGCAATCTGATCCGTGTTGTGGTTCATGGAATAACGGATCAGTCGGCGCGAATACCACATCGCATTTTTCTTGGACTGCTTTGTAAGTAACGGCAGACACTCGGACGCTTTTTCAAAGATCGCCGGTCTCTCACTCTTCTCACCGTGAAGATAGAACGGCGCTATTTTTCTCACATAATACTTGATGAATTTACCGTCAAGATAAACCTCGGTCATCTCGGCACGTTCCCGGATCACATCTTTAACCTCGCGGTACGCTTTCATCATCTCAAGAATCTTGAACTGATCATCACTGATCTGACTGAGCGACGGCATATTGACCGGATCCTGATGACGTCTCTTCACGTACAGCGACAGACGGATACGGATGACATTTCTCGCCTGACACATCAGACGTGACACGAACGGAAGGTCACAGTAGTAGGTATATCCTTCATCAAACCAGAGGTGATGAGAGATCAGCAGTTCACGACGGATAAGGATACCAAGCGCCGTAATACCGGTGATCATGGAGTTACTGTTGATCATCGGAGAGAAGACGTTCTCCCATTCGGTATCATCCTCCATCTCCTCCGGGATCTCGCGCAGAAAACGCTCCTTGTCCCACTCATTATTCTCGTCTTCGTCCTCTTCGGCCGGAGCAAGTCCCATCTCCTCCTCCAACTTTTTGCGACGCGCGTTGTAATATCCCTTGCGACCGTGCCAGGTCACCTTGCGCGCACCGTATACGACATCCATCCCCTCGGCTCTCGCCAGATAATCCTCGATCGCCTCCAGTTCCAGATAATCATCGCAATCCAAAAAGAGGATGTACTCTCCTTCACTCTGACGGATGCCTTCATTTCTTGCAGCCGCCACACCGTCTTTATCCTTCGGCAGTTCCACTACCCGAAGCGGGAACGACACCTCCATCCCGCGAATCGTCTCTATATCCTCCGCGGACGCGCTCGCGCACACGACAACCGCCTCAAAATCCTTTACCGTCTGCGCTTCCAGACTGGCAATACAGTCCTTAAAAAGTACCATCTCGTACTTATACGGAATAACAATACTTACTTTCAATCTTTCTTCCTCCCGGTTCTGTCTCTTCTGTCAGCAGATATAACGAAATCATATCATAATTCGGCTGATTTTTCAACCTCTTCTTCATCTTCGGAAGTGAGTGTATCCATATCGCTGAGTTCCTGCTCACTGATCGGGCGGATCCACGCCATCAGAGCCGCCGCAACGATAGCGCAAATACTGATGGAAATCCCGGCCGGAACCTCCTTAAGCCCCGGTATGTATGTGAACATGCAACTGAGCGCTGCCGCCAGGATCACGACACACACGACCGGAAACCGTTTCTTCATCTCCGGCACGACGATCGCGACAAACATCGCATAGATGGCAATCCCCAGCGCGCTCATCACCGATGCCGGCAGCACATCGCCGATCAGCGCTCCCGCCAGCGTCCCACCGGTCCATCCGATATACGGCATCACCATCAGCCCCGCAAAGTATTTGCGTCGGACCACCGGCTTGGAGACAGCCACGGCAAATATCTCATCCGTGATCATGAAACCGAAAATCCAGCGCCATATACCGGAGAACTTCTCCGTCACCTTCTGGGACAGCGAGATCGACATAAACGAATACCGGACGTTGATCGTCAGCTGCGAGACCAGCATCTCAACATAACGTCCGGGACTTATCATCACCTGAATCCCCGCCAGTTGCCCGGCCGAGGTTACATTAAACATCGAGATCAGTACTGCCTCCCACCAATACAATCCCGCCAGGATCGCCATAATCCCAAATGTAAAGGACACCGACAGATAGCCCAATCCGATGGGTATGCCGTCTTTCAGTCCCTGCCTGAATCCAAGTTTTGGTTGCATGTTACAGTTATCTGCCTTTCTGTCTGTCATCTTTTGGATCACTTCTCTTCTTACCCACCCATTATACGAAAAAAGCCCTGCTTATGCAAGGCTTTTTTCAGCGACAGATTGTTAAAAATGCCCTCTTTCACGCTTGACATCGTATTCAGTTGTATGCTAAAATATTGCGGAAAAGGAGGGATTCTATGCTTACTATCAATACAGAAGAAAACGGAAGTGAAATCACTGTCATCCTCGAGGGAAAGGTGGATACCGGAACTGCACCGGAATTGTCGAAGGAACTCGATCCTTTGTTGGAGTCCCACGACAAGATCATCCTGGATCTGAAGGATGTTCTCTATGTCTCAAGTGCCGGTCTGCGTGTATTTTTAGCCACCGACCAGACGATGAAAAATAACGAAAAGACCGCTCAGTTTAAAAATGTACCCGGACCGGTTATGGACATCTTTGAGATGACCGGATTCTCTAACGTGCTGGACTTTATTTGAAAAAAGAATAAAAAAGCACCGCAGATACCGTAAAATCGGAACTGCGGTGTTTTTTTACGAAATAACTGTCAAAGACGGGATATCTATTCTTCCCTGTCAGACTTATCCGTCTCTCGTGATCTCTTTTTTCTGAAATAAATACCACTACCGGCAGCGATCACGACCAGCACGCCGAGCACAATGATGATCCAGAGCGTAGGATTGCCGAATACAGAGGCTTCGGTATCATCAATACCCGAATCAGCCGATGCGGCGGTTTCTTCCACATCTTCCGTGGCGTTAACTAACGCGTTTTCATTTCTTCCGAAAAACATGTAAGCGCTGCCGCCATCGGAAATCTTATAGGCTGACGACTCACCGAAAGTGGTAACCGGGATCATATCTGCATTGCTCTGTGTAGACGCCGCGTTCGTAGTCAGCGTAGACGCGAGGATCGGCTCGCCTGCCTCCTCATCCGTAGAAGTGTAAAGTGATACCCATCTATCCGCTTTCTTTTGATGAATATCCGCTTTCTCCTTCTCCGGAGTCAGAACTGCGTAGTAGTTGATGAACGTAATCTCCTCTGACCCTTCGGGATACGAACGGTCAATGATCTTCCCCGGGATCTCCGTATATTCGGTGTTTTCCTTTTTTGTCATGCAATAGATCTCATAGGCCGCGAGTCCTACCGCAACTACCCCGCAGACAATTCCGAAGGCACGCGCCACACCCTTGGGCACCTTTGCACCTTTCGACAGCTTATTGTATCCTTTTTGTCTTACAACTTTCTCGTCAAAGTTTTTGTATTCGAGTTTTTTTGCTTTATACTCCTCATACACTTTCTGTCCCTTTTTATCCAACTCCGTGAATAATCCGTCTTCTGCATACAATTTGTTATACGCGTTGAGGTCTCTCATTTTCAACTGCATGTCGAAATGGGCATACCTGGCTCTCGCTTCTGTCGGCCACAGTTTCGATTCCGTCACCATGTCATTCTCCAGAAGATATTTCATCTTTGTATTCATACAATCTTCCGTTATACGATTGTATTTATCGGCCAAAGCTTTCACTGTCTCTTCGAGTTTTTCTTGCTCCGCCATAACAAATCTATCGACTTTAAACTCCAGCGCTTCCCCGGTTAACTTCGGTTTCATTTTGGCTGCATATACAAAAGCACCTATACTGGCCAACGCCGATGATACGAGAATCACATTGTATGTTGCCGAGTCCATAAACAGGCTTTTTCCCGAGGTAGAGGTTCTCTTCAGAGCCTCCGAAGTGACCGCCGTATCTCCTTCAAATTCGCCTCTGTCACAACCATCATATACCGACACCTGTACATCCTGACTCAGATCCGTCTCCTCATCGACATCCTCTGCGTCTCCGGCCATAATACTCCAGAAAACCGAGTGGATACCGACATCATCTAAAAGGCTCTTCTGTCCGGCTGACAAAAGGTAAGCCATCGGATACAGATCCTCTGCCTGCAGATCCTCTCTCATGAAAAAGTCAAACAACGTTGAGTCACCATACGGGGCCGCCATCAGACGTAACGTAACCATGGCATCGATAAGTGTCTGAGCGTTGTCAACCGCTATCCCACTGCTTTCTATGGTCTCTGTGAGAGAGTCCATACTCTCATCCACACTCATAGCCTCATCCACCTCTGCGCCGGATTCCGGAACAACCTTTCCCGCCACAAGCTTTTCAAAGGCCTCTGTGTCTTCATTCTCAAGCGCCTTACGGATCTCACTATAATTGATACCGCCCAACAACTCCCTTACAATAGGCATCTGTTTCAGAAGCATATTTGCGTCATCATCGAATTCTTTTTTCAAAAGACCATCTATTGCTTTGGATGACTTTTTCGGATACAACACCTTTTTATAGATTGCCTTCAGCCCGTTCGGCCCCATATCACTCATGCGGGAAAGCCAGGAGCCTTCCTTTTTCAGATTATTGCCCTGCGTCTGCATGAGAATCCTCTCGATCGTCTCTATGATCTCTGAGTTCCCCTGCATGAACACCTTTTTCATGTCGGCAAGTACTGCCGAATCAGAAGCGTTCTGATTCAGAGCGCGGCCGGCATCAAGCAGATAATCTCCCATCCCTTTTTCACTGTCATTTTCATAAAATCGGTTCAGGTATCCGATCATCCCTGTTGCGGCAGGAACACCCCCGTCGTAGTTTTTTGCAAACTCGCAAACGGCAGGAATGATAGAATCCATCTGTTCATCAAATTCCTTCTCGTGTTCCTTCAGCAGTTCCTCATAGTCAGAGGTACTGAAGCCGCCGTACATATCCATCGCCTTGATGTCACGGATAGCCAGATCCGGATTATCAGTCAAACGATAACCAAGCCAGGTATGACCGCTGTTGCCTTCATTCAGATCCGCATTTATAACGGTGTAGCCGGCACCAAACTCCGCCTCAGCCTTCTCCTTGCTGTCGGCGTAGCTGATCACCATATCACGGATATACTGACCGCCTCCGGCTGTCGCCTCATCCGTCCCGGCGGCCCGTGCCATCTCCGGCACACCGTTTATCGTCACCAGTCGCTTACCGCCGATCACCGATGACAGCGCGACTGCCAGGATAAGCACTATCCCCAGCATTCTTCTCATCATTATCTTCATAGTTTGCCACCTCCTGTTATGTGATCCACCATCATGACAAACTCATTCTACCACACCGACCGTTACAAAAGTATTACAAACACTGTGTTGTGATGGTGGCTTGCGGGTTAGTATGCATCCACTCCTTTATGATCCGATGACAGCTACACCGGGCTGTATTCCCTGGAGCAAATTCAGCGTTGTTGAAAACTATTTTGCACAAAGTGTAAAATATACTTGACATATTTGAAAATATAGTATATAATCTGTCGTGTAAGGTGGTAAGAGCAAAAGAGCAGGTGTCCGGAAACCTTGTTCCTTAATTCAAAATTAACGAGGAGGTATCATTATGCATTCAACTTTTTTAGTTTTCGGAATTATGGTAGGGGTGGTATTGGTTGTCATTTTTCTGAGATTCATGAATCGCGACAAAAAACTAAAGACTGAGTACGATGAAAGACAGAAATCCGTTCGTGGAAGATCCTATATGTATGCATTCTACGGAACTGTTTTTGCCAACTGTATCTTTCTGATTATCAGCACGGAAAGCACGGAGTTCATAAATCTTCTGGGGACGAATGTGTTTTTCATTCCGATTCTGATTGGTATTATAATTCAGTTTTCATATAGTATCTTCAATGATGGCTATATAGGACTGAACAACAATATGGTACGGTTTATGGTGGGTATGTCATTGATTTCGGCATTCAACATCGTAATAGGTATCCTGGAGTGGACGAGTGCCGGCTTCATCCGGGACGGTAAGATATTCCCGGCGTTTCTCAATCTGGAAGTAGGGGTTATGTTTATCATCCTCTGCATTGATCTGGCGATTAAGAAGTGCATCGATAAGAAGGCTGATACGGAGTAATATTTCCCCCCTTATTTTATGAGGTGATTATATATGAAAAATCTGAAATTAAAAGCGGCGAGAGCCGGGAAGGATCTTTCTCAGGAACAACTCGCCACAGCATGCGGAGTGTCCCGACAGACGATAAACGCGATAGAAAAAGGAGATTATAATCCGACCATTAAACTGTGTATATCCATATGTAAAGTGCTCGGCAAAACCCTTGATGAGCTCTTTTGGGAGGACTCGGACTGAGTGCCTTCCCACATGGGAACTTCACCTCATAATCCCGCTTTTCATATGGATCGACAACTCCCCCTAATCTCCATACGTTGTCAACGTATAACAATGATCTTTAGCAAGGCTTTTAAAGGGATCCCGTTATACGTTCACCACTCTGGTTGCAACAGTCTCACGAAATCTGGAATCATGCTCAACTAAAAGCATAGAAAGCTCATACTCTTTGATTAGTTTTTCTATCTGCATACGAGAAAACACATCAATATAGTTTAGCGGTTCATCCCATATATACAGATGCGCAGGAGTAATGAGACTTGCTGCGATGAGCACCTTTTTCTTTTGACCCTCAGAATAATCTTCCATTTTCTTCTCAAACTGTTCCCGTCCAAAATCCAAATGTCTGAGTACCGTGAAAAATAAGCTCACATCCAGCCCACGTTTTTCACAAAAACTACGAGAAGAGCCGGACAAGAATGAAGTATCCTGGTTCACATAAGAAACAACTATTCCGGATGCGATTTCCAGTTTTCCTGAAACTATCAAATCAGTGTCCGGAGCATATCCAACCCTGTCCAGGATTGCCTTTATTATGCTGGATTTCCCACATCCGTTTTCCCCGGTAAGTACGATCTTTTCACCTCTTTTAACCTGAAATGTAAGCCCGGAAAAGAGTTCTTTCTCGGGATATCCAAGTGAAAGATCCTTTGCATCGACAAGGATTTCCTTGTGATGTATCAGTGGATGGATCTTTAAGTCTGAAACTCGTTCTATATCCTGAAGAAGTCCTTCTTTTTCCTCGATCTCACGATCGATCCTTTTTTCATATGCCTTCACCCTGGATTGCATCTTCTTTGTCTTGGCCCCGATAAATGACCGGGCGGATATACTTCTGTCGTTTTCTTTGACCGGATCAAATCCTATCTTCGTGCCTTCATTTTTATCAGCCCACCTGCTGCTTCTGTCTGCAGCTGCTTTTAGTTTACCGATCTCTTTTTGGTGCTTTTCATTTTCTGCTTGATTAAAAGCATCCATTTTCTCTTTGTTTTCCCACCAGGAAGAAAAGTTTCCGGTCTGCACATCGACCGTCGTCCTGTTCAACACCAGCACATGATCGCATACACCATCAAGAAGATCTCTGTCATGAGATACAAGGATAAACCCTTTTTTCAAACTCAGATACTCTTTGACAATCCTGCGTGCCTCATCATCCAAGTGATTTGTCGGCTCATCGATCAGTAAAAAATCATTCTCATCTGCAAACAAAACAGCAAGCATGACTCTCGTCCGTTCACCGTAACTCAACGTTCCGAACGGCCGATACAAGCATTCCGGATCCATCCCCATCTGGTTCAATTGGATAAGCACCTGCCATCCTTCAACATAAGGCTTCCATACCTCAATCAGATCAAAAGCTGTTTTTTCAATATCGTTCTCTGAAACCTGATACGGGAAGTAATCAAACCGTGTATTTGTGCTTATGTTCCCACGGTACTCGTATCTTCCCAACAGAAGATTGAGAAGTGTTGTTTTACCTTTTCCGTTTCTTCCTATCAGTCCGAGTTTCCAGTTTGTATCAATATTAAAACTAACATTGTCAAGTACAGTATCTGCACTTCCATCGTATGAAAAAGTAAGTTCTGTTACATGTATCTGTGCCATATCAGCCCTCCTTTCTTTCGCTCGCAAACCAGCATGTGACGAATTGTACTATTCGCACAAAAAAATCTGCTTTCACCGAAAGCAGACCATACGCATGATACCAAACAAAAGGAGGAGCCAAAGTTCCGGCATACCCCATATATTATTATGGTGTCAAATGAATACGACAATCTGATTCAGCGAACGAAAACAGACCACTCAAGGTCATAGCAATCCTCGTTTTACCAAATAAGATCATCAGTTCTTCATTTCTTCACCATCGCACTACCGTGCGCCTTTCTATTTCTATGTGCGATATTGTAACATCAACTGCAGAATTTGTCAAGCACACTTACATCAATGATCTGTCAAAAAGTTACCATTCACGCCCTAAGGTAACAAAAACCCGTGGCATCCATCACCACGGGCTTTCCCACGACTGATAGAGGTGACTGCGTCACCTCACATCAGGACTCTGATTAAATCTTTCCACTAGCGCATCGTACAGATTATCTCCTTTTGCTCTCGCAGATTCGATTATCGTTTTTCCGTCGCAAAACTTTTCAAATCCGTTTTCTGATCTGAATGAGATTACCTGATGCGTTTTTCGTTTTATCTTTCTTGCATGCCGTTCTGCCAGGTTGTTTGTTGGCGGTACGGATGGATCCCGCAGAAATAACACATAATCATCAAAGTCATCCCTCATCCTTCGGTATGTATTATAACCATCCCGGTAATACCTTGAGGGTGGATCGTAAGCATACTCCTCCTTTGCCATGTCTAGGATTCCGGAAAGCCTTTCTATATATTCGTTTGCCGTCTCGGAAACGTATATATCCGGATCATTCTGTACTTCATTCCAGTATCCGATGGCATTGTCGATCCAGCCTATCAATCTCTTATGCCATTTCTTTTCTGTTTCATTTTCCATTCCAGACTTTGCGTATCGTAGGATGTGCGCCAGGCATTCCTGGTGTTGTTTCCCATGCTTTTTCAACGCAGCTTCATGGTCGCTCACCAAAGTCCCTTCGTATATTTCTACCGGCGATCCTTTTACCCCTTCATCCCCTTTTTTTGGCCTTTCCTGATATAACACAGCATCATCTGTTGCCGTAATGATGACGGACGCCTGCTTGCCGTTAACTCGTCCGAATGTAAAGTCTGAATGGAGAACTGGCGCAGCTACCAGTTTTAAAAATATCTCATCCCTTTCCTTTTTAGTTTTTTGGGAGAATTCCTCTGAGAGCTTACAGATAAATCCGTTCGAAACATCTATTTCTCCATGCGAGATATCCTTTAAAAAAGTCCTCGTCTTGTCGACCGATGTGTACAGTTCATTATTGAGCATGTAGGCAAAAGCTTTGACCGACCCATCGTAGGTTACATCATTAACCACACCTTCCGGAAACGGAGCATGGACTCGCTGACCGGTTTTGATGTTCCGATATTCCGGCGTTATGTATTCTATGACTTCCGTGACCACATGGACGCTGACGACCTGTTTTTTGATTGTCCGCCCGGTCGGTCTGTAATTCTTTGCGTTCTGGTATTTCTTGGGCGGCTCGATCACATGCGTTCTTGTCGGCTTATGCTGTTTTCTACCATGATGTTCGTGCCCCGGCTGTCCTCCCGGATTGCGGCCTGTCTTTTCCCTGCTGTTATGGATCACTGTGTGATTGGGACTCATTGAAGACGGGATGGATGAATTGCTGTAATCTTTCCTTACTCTTTTCTGAAGCGCATCATTCTTCTCCTTCATTTCTTCGAGTTCGGTTTTTACTTCATAGAGCTCATGACACTTTTTCAGATACTTTTCCCTCAGCTCATCAAGTTCCTTTCGAAGCTTGTCAGTTTCTTTGGCCTGCTTCTCGCACACTTCATACCAGAGTTTTCGAACATGTCTCGTATCAATACGGGCTGCAGCCAACTCGGCTTTTAGTTTTTGAGTTGCTCTGGCATCTGCCGCACGACAACGATGAAACTCTTCCTTCATCCGGATATACTTTTCGCCCGACTCAAACGCACGGACCTGATCTCTTAGGATCTTTATTTGAAAGAGAAAGTCTGCGCGTTCTATATCCCAATCAAACATCAGAAAGATCCTCCGCGATCATAAGGCGAACTTTTCTCACCTTTTCGACGAGTGCATCATATCGTGCGTTCGCCATATTGAGTTCCTCACGAAGCTCGTTTATTGTATCTTCCCGATTCTGGATTTCCTCGTAAAGATCGGCGAGTTCCGAAGAGCCATCGGCTTGGGGTTCTGCACTAGCCATTCGTTCTTTCTTTCTTATGATCTCACCCGTTTCTGGGTCAACTCTACCGATATACTTTCTTTTGGAGCGGGGTTGCTGCTTCTCCTTGTCCCAGTAAGAAATGCTTTCATAAGCATACTTTATACCGGTTTTTTTGTTTACCTGATAGACAATACATGACATAGGCAATACCTCCTTATAATAGTGTATATATATTATACACTATTATAAGGGAATTGTCAAGTCATAGTTTATAAATTTATCAAATATACACTATGTCGGATCCAAAACAAAACTGCCTGCGTAAAACAGGCAGTTAAATCAACTATCGGTTGGGGCGTGAATGGTAACCGAGAAAAAGCACCTCTACATCAGGCTTCGGAAGTAATCATCAATCTCCTTCACCCACCGATCCGGCGGCATCGATTTCAACAGATACTTCTCCGGCTTGAGCTCCAGTACCTTCATCACGCTCTCACGGTCATCCTTCGCCGTCAGCATGATAACCGGGGTGTCCCTGGTCGCGGGTTCGGAGCGGATCATCTCGAGAACCTGCGCGCCCGACACGACCGGCATCTCATAATCCAGCAGGATCAGGTCGACCTTATTTTTTACAAGAAGCGTGATCGCATTCATCCCCGAATTCGACATGTACACCTTGTATTTCTCAGACAGGAGATTGTTGATCATGCGAACCATCGTCGGGTCATCATCCACGATCAGGATCGACCGCTGGACAGCTCCCGCCTCCCCGATCTGCACGATATGATCAAGTTCCTTTATGAGATCGGTGTTGTTGACCGGCCGCTCAAAGGCCTTTTTGATCAGAGACTCCGGGATGACCTTCCCAACCTCCTTGAGATCCTCCGGGTTTCCGATCAGGTAGAAAAATGCCCCCCTGCCGCCGACAGTATCCTTACAGTAGGTCAGCACCTTCTGAAGTTCCTCATCCAATTCCTCGACATAGAGAATCCAGATATCAGGTGTTATTTTCAGTTTGTAGATCGCGTCCACATCCGGCTTGACACAGACCACCTCATAATCCGCCTTCTCAAGCGCGCTTACGGTAGCTCGCACCATGAAACCTTTCTCGTTCCCGATCATCATCACTTTTCTTTCCATAATGCCGCCTTTCTGTTATTTTCCCAACATCTCCATCAGTCCGTCATGATCCAACTTCGTCACCATATCACGGATCTTCTCATATTTCTGTTTCTCCGCCTCCGGAATACGATATCCGTTCAGCATCTCCAGGATCGCGTCCGCACTACTGAAATCAAACGCATCCACATACTCACAAATGCCGCTGTAGGCCTCGTTAAGTCCTTCTATCTCGATCTCCGGACGATCGTCATCCACTGCATCCGGGTTTGCCGTCAGAGCCAGAAGTTTTCCGGCAAGAGCCCGGTAGTCCGCAAGGAGCTTCGGGTTAAGATTCCGTATCTTCGCCTCGTCCTTTTCATCTCCCAGGGCTTCCAATACGGCTGCCTGTTCCGATATCGATCCGGCGCCGATCAGGCGAGCTGAGCTTTTCAGTGCGTGAACCTTTACGGTGTAATTTCGCAGATCCATATCGTCCAAACAGTGCTGAATCTCATCCGGACCGGTCTTCGCCGCTACCGTAAAATCACCCACCGCTTCCTTCAGGATACTTTCCTTCAGGCAGTTGGTGATAGCCGCCTCATAATCAATCTCCTCGATTTCGGAAAACTTCCTGAGAAACGCATCCGTCGGCAGGGAGGCCGCTCCCGATCCACCCGGCTCACGGTTCTCCGGCTCATCGACATCACCGGAGAAAATCTCCTCCGTTTCAAGGAATCCGTCCTCTCCCGGCCTCAAGACCTTCTCCTTGGGGAGGAAGGATACCATCGTACTCTCGAGTTTTCTGCTGTCAATCGGCTTGGTCAGGTAGTCATCAAATCCGGCCCGAATAAATCGCTCTCTTGCTCCGGATATTGCGTTGGCCGTAAGCGCCACCACCGGCGTCCCCTGGATCCCCGGGGGAGGCAGTTCCTTCATTGCTGCCAGCGTTTCGATTCCGTCGAGTCCCGGCATCCGCTGATCGAGGAAGATCAGATCGTAGGGATGATCTTTCACGAGATCGATGGCCTCACGCCCGCTCATCGCGGTCGAAACCCGGACTCTGGTCGGCTCGAGAAGTCCCTGTATTACTGTCAGGTTCATCTTCGTATCATCAACCACCAGCACTTCTGCCTCCGGTGCCTGGAAGGCCACCTCATACTCCTGCGCACTTTCGATCGAGCGCTGGTACATCTCCGCAAAATCTCCCATCGGTTCCCACGAGACAACCTCCTGACGAACCGCAAAGGAAAACGTCGATCCCTGTCCGTATTCACTCTCCACCTCGAGCTCCGCTCCCATCATGTCGAGGAGATTTTTCACGATACTCATCCCGAGGCCTGCCCCCTCGATCGTACGGTTCCGATTCTCCTCAATCCGTTCGAACGGTGTAAAAAGTCTCTTCAGATCCTCTGCTTTCATCCCGATACCGGTATCTGCTATGCTGACCTGTAGTAGGATATGGCGTTCATCTTCCTTTTCAAAGGCAACGCCCATCGTCACTGTTCCGCTCTCCGTGTACTTTACGGCGTTATTCAGGATATTGATGATACATTGCTTCACGCGGATTTCATCACCGATCAGAAGATGCGGGATCGTCTCATCAACCTCAACTTTGAATTCGAGATTTTTCTCATCCGCCTTAATCGTGA
>JAEEGL017333533.1_pt1 | contig 15465 bp, 15 predicted proteins | sample 9134231 | NCBI WGS metagenome assembly JAEEGL01 (sample SAMN16246548, study PRJNA631951) | gut metagenome | biome: gut microbiome; feature: rumen; material: fiber-attached | host: Bos | place: Iran: Karaj | collected 2018-10
CAGCCTGCGGATCAAACCGTGGCGGCAGGCGCCAGGGCGACCTTTACCGTGGCGGCTTCCGGCGCAGAGAGCTACCAGTGGCAGTACAGCAAGAACGGCGGCAGGACATGGGCGAACAATTCGGCCACGGGGTGCAATACGAATACGTTCAGCTTCAAGACGACAGCGGCGATGGACGGCCGGATGTACCGCTGCGTCGTGACGAACGGCGCGGGTGACACCACGTCAAACGCAGCGACGCTGACGATTAACGCCGCGCCCGTCATCACCGCCCAGCCTGTGGATCAAACCGTGAATGCAGGCGAAACGGTGACGTTCACTGTGGCCGCCACGGGTGCGGAAAGCTATCAGTGGCAGTACAGCAAAACCGGCGGCAGCACATGGCTGAACTGCTCCGGCACTGATGCCGCATTCAGCTTCACAGCAAAGGCCACCTACAACGGATGGAGATACCGCTGCATCGTAACGAACGCCGATAGTGATATCGTGTCAAGCTCGGCTGCCCTCACCGTGACATCCAAGCCCAAGATCACCGCCCAGCCTGCGAGTCAGAGCGTTGTGGCAGGCGCCAGGGCAACCTTTACTGTGGTGGCCACGGGCGCGGAGAGCTACCAGTGGCAGGTCAGCAAAAACGGCGGCACGACCTGGACAAACTGCAGCGGCACCGCTGCCACGTTCAGTTTCACGGCAAAGGCGAGCTATAACGGATTGCTGTACCGCTGCGTCGTGACAAACGCGGCGGGCAGCACTACGTCGAACGGGGTGTTGCTGACAGTGACCTCCAAGCCCAAGATCACCGCCCAGCCTGTGAGCCAGAGCGTTGTGGCGGGCGCAAAAGCAACCTTCACCGTGACGGCCGCCGGCGCGGACAGTTTCCAGTGGCAGGTCAGTAAAAACGGCGGAACGACATGGGCGAACTGCAGCGGCACCGCTGCCACGTTCAGCTTTACGGCAAAGGCGAGCTATAACGGATGGCTGTACCGCTGCGTCGTCACCAACGCGAACGGAGATACCATCTCGAACGGCGCGATGCTCACCGTGAACTGAGAAAACCGCAAATAACCCGCAGGCGCCGCGTCCCATGGGACGCGGCGCCTGTTACTGCATCATCTTTTTGATCCGGTTGATGGCGCCCTTTTCCAGACGGGAGACCTGGGCCTGGCTGATGCCGATCTCGGCGGCCACCTCCATCTGGGTGCGGCCGGAGAGATAACGGAGGGCAAGGATGCGCTTCTCCCTGGGCTCCAGCCCCGCGATGGCGTCCGTGAGGGCGATCTGCTGCAGCCACGCCTCGTCGTTGTTCCGCTCGTCCCCCACCTGGTCCATGATGCAGACGCTCTCCTCCCCGTCGGTGTACAGCGGCTCGAAGAGGGAGACGGGTTCCGCAATGGCGTCCATGGCGTATACCACCTCCTGACGGCTGAGCCCCAGCCGCGCGGCCAGCTCCTCCGCTGTGGGCTCCCGCTGGGTCTCGCTCATGAGCTGCTCCCGCGCCTGCATCACCCGGTACGCCGTGTCCCTGATGCTGCGGCTCACCCGGATGGCGCTGTTGTCCCGCAGATACCGCCGGATCTCTCCCACGATCATGGGAACGCCGTAGGTGGAGAATTTCACGCCCAGAGCCACATCGAAGTTGTCCACCGCCTTCATGAGACCGATGCAGCCCACCTGGAACAGATCGTCCATATTCTCGCCCCGGCCCGTGAATTTCTGGATCACCGACAGCACCAGCCGCAGGTTCCCCGCGATCAGCTTCTCCCTTGCCGCCTTGTCGCCCTGTCTCGACCTGCGCAGCAGCTCCGCCGTCTCCGCCCCTGTCAGCACCGGGAGCTTCGAGGTGTTTACCCCGCAGATCTCCACCTTTCCCAGCATAAAAAACGTCCTCCGTGGGTCTTCATACTGCTTTAAGTATTGCCCCATGGAGGACGTTTCATGCGCTGTGAAGTTTTGGAAGGCGCACGCGCCGCCGCTATTTATACAATGATATGCTCACTCTTCCGCCTTGCCGGATCGAAGTGTTCCGACTATGAAATACTTTTTCCGTCAAGTTTTAAGACAGGGTCTCAACGGAAGTGCGCGGAACATACTGACCGATGGCTGTCTGCCCGGTCATCATGGTGATCTCCCCGCTGTCAGGAGCGTTCACCGTATCGGCAAAAGCGGAGAGCATTTTTACTCCGAGAGATTTTGTCACATACAACGGCATCACATTCGGAAGAGCCGCCTCCGCTGGAGGCGGCTGACGCCCGTTTTTTCCGTATCCTGCGGAAAAATACCAGAACCACTGGAAAAGCGGTCGGGAAAGGAGTATCATATAAAATCAGGTGCGGGGTGCCCCGACTTCCCGCGCCACTTTTTTGTGTGCCTCAGGAGGATAGGATGAGCACCTCAGTTACCATGCGCATGACGGAGGGCAGGCCGGAGCGGGTCATCGTTTCCTTTGCCCTGCCCATCTTTATCAGCCAGCTGTTCCAGCAGCTGTACAATACGGCGGACGCTTGGATCGTCGGCCACTTTTTGGGCACCGAGGATCTGGCGGCCGTAACCTCCAGCGGAAGTCTGGTCTTTCTCCTTGTGAGCTTTTTCTTCGGCACCTCCATGGGGGCCGGGGTGGTGATCTCCCGGTATTTCGGCGCCGGGCGGCTCGACAAGGTCTCCCGCGCTGTGCATACAAACGTAGCCCTTTCACTGATTCTGGGCCTGGCGCTGACGGCCTTCGGCGTGCTGTTCACCCCCACGATCCTGGGCTGGATGAAGACGGATCCGGACGTGATGGACAGCGCGGTTTCTTACCTGAGATATTACTTCGCCGGAGCGCTCGCCATGATCATGTATAACTCCCTCAAGGGCGTCATGAGCGCAGTGGGCGACAGCCGGAGGCCGCTGTATTATCTGATCATCTCCGCCCTGACGAACATTTTCCTGGATTGGCTGTTCATCGGCGTGCTGAAAAAGGGCGTAGCCTGGGCCGCGATCGCCACTACGATCTCCCAGCTCCTCAGCGCGATCCTCTGCCTGGTCCAGTTCCTGAAAAAGGGCACCGTCTATACCCTGGCGCTGAAAAAGCTGCGCATCCATGGGGACATGCTGCGGGAGATCCTGCGATACGGGCTGCCTTCAGGCGTGCAGAACTCGGTCATTGCCATGGCCAACGTGCTGGTGCAGACGAATATCAACACCTTTGGCAAATATGCCATGGCCGCCTGCGGCAGCTACTCCAAGGTGGAGGGCTTTGTCTTCCTGCCCATAATGAGCTTCAGCATGGCGCTCACCACCTATATCAGCCAGAACCTGGGTGGCCGGGAATACGAGCGGGCGAAAAAGGGCGCCGCCTTCGGCATCCTGGTCTCGCTGATTATGGCGGAACTCATCGGGCTCGCGACTTTCCTGCTGGCCGATAAGCTGATTGGCTTCTTTAACAATGACAGCGAGAACGCCGCCCGGGTGATAGAGATCGGCGCTCAGCAGTGCCGGATCGAGGCGTTTTTCTACTGTCTGCTGTCCTTCAGCCACTGTGTTGCCGGGATCTGCCGAGGCGCAGGTAAGGCCACGGTCCCCATGGTCGTCATGCTGACGGTATGGTGTGTGCTGCGCATCGTCTACATCACCGTGGCCATGCGCATATCCCACGATATCCGGCTGCTTTTTACTGCGTATCCGCTGACATGGACCATCAGTTCCGCGATCTTCCTGATCTACTATCTCAAATCGGACTGGGTCCACGGATTCGAGCGAAAAGCATAAGCGCTGACGGCCGCGCCGCAGATGGCACAAAGCACGAAAAACCGGCCTCCGGATACTCCGGAGGCCGGTTTGGTATTGTCTGCGGCGCGCATGGGCAGCCTCAGCCGCCCAGATACGCCTTTCTCACGGAGTCGCTCTCCAGCAGCTCCTTCGCGGTGCCGGAGAGGGTGATATTGCCAGTCTCAAGCACGTAGGCGCGATCGGAGATGGACAGGGCCATCTTGGCGTTCTGCTCGACCAGGAGGATGGTGTGACCGTCGTCCCGGAGCTTTTCGATGATCTCGAACACCTGCTCCACAATGATGGGGGCGAGGCCCATGCTGGGTTCGTCCATCATCATGAGCTTCGGGTCGCTCATGAGCGCGCGGGAGATGGCCAGCATCTGCTGCTCACCGCCGGAGAGAGTGCCTGCGATCTGTTTTCTGCGCTCCTCCAGCCTTGGGAACAGGCGGAAGGCCCGCTCCTTGCCCGGTTCCACGTCCTTTTTGTCCCGGAGGAATGCGCCCATCTCCAGATTCTCCTCCACCGTGAGCTGGAGGAAGATTCGCCGCCCCTCGGGCACGTGGACGAGTCCCTTGGCCACGATCTTGTGGGGCGCCATGCTGGAGATATTCTCCCCCATGAACTCGATGCTGCCCGTTTTGCTTCGGATAAGGCCGGAGACCGTGTCCAGCGTAGTGGATTTTCCCGCGCCGTTCGCCCCGATCAGAGAGACGATCTCACCGTCATACACGTCGAAGGAGATGCCCTTTACCGCGTGGATAGGGCCGTAGTAGACGTTGATGTCACTGATGGAAAGTACTTTGTTCTTTTCCATGCTCACTTCCCCTTCTCTCTGCCCAGGTATGCCTCGATGACCTGGGGATTGGACTTGATCTCCTCCGGGGTTCCCTTGGCGATGATCCGGCCGAAGTTCATAACGGCGATGCCCTCGCACAGGCCCATGACAAAGCTCATATCGTGCTCAATGAGGAAGATGCAGATCTGGAACGTGTCGCGGATCTTGCGGATGTTTTCCATGAGCTCCGCCGTTTCGGAGGGATTCATTCCGGCGGCGGGCTCGTCCAGCAGCAGGATGGTGGGATTCGTGGCCAGGGCGCGGACGATCTCCAGCCGGCGCTGGGCGCCGTAGGGCAGGCTCCCCGCCTTGTGCTCGGCCATATCCTGCATATTGAAGAGGGAGAGGTATTCCATGGCCCGCTTTTTGGCGATGCGCTCCGACTTGTAGAAGCCGGGGAGGCGCAGCAGCGCCTTGGGAAAGCCGTAATCCATCTCGTGGTGCAGGCCCACCAGCACGTTGTCCATGACAGACATATTGCTGAACAGGCGGATGTTCTGGAAGGTACGGGCGATGCCCAGGCGATTCACCTGGAATGTTTTGAGCCCGCGGGTATCCTTCCCGTCCACGATGATGGTGCCCTCCGTAGGGGCGTAGACGTTGGTGAGGAGGTTGAATACGGTCGTCTTGCCCGCGCCGTTGGGGCCGATGAGGCCGCCGATCTCGGTGCGGCCAAGGGTCAGATTGAAGTCATCCACCGCTTTCAGACCGCCGAAGCTGATGCCGAGATGGATCGTCTCCAGCGCAAGGGACTTATCGGCGTCCCGCTCGGGAATGATGCCCCGGCTGGGGGCATTGACCATTTTGCCGTTCATTCGGACGCTCCCCCTTTCCCGCCGTTCCGTCCGGAGAAGGGAGCCTTGATCCGGCTCACGATCCCGTTGACCACGTTATTGATGTAGTTTTTAAGGACGGTGCTGTTCCGCGCCAGCATGACAAGGATCAGCACGATGGCATAGACCAGCATCCGGTAATCCGCCACACTGCGGAGGAGCTCCGGCAGCAGTGTCAGGATAGCCGCGGCGATGATGGAGCCGCGGATGTTGCCCATGCCGCCCAGCACCACGAATACCAGGATGAGGATCGAGGTATTGAAGTCGAATTTCTTCGCCGCGACCGTGGAATAGTTCATGGCATAGAGCGCGCCGGCCATGCCCGCCAGCACGGCGGCCACGGTAAAGGCCAGCAGCTTGCACCGGGTGACGGAGATGCCAACGGAATCGGCGGCGATGCGGTTGTCCCGCGCGGCCATGATGGCACGTCCGTGGCGGCTGTTGATGGTGCCCAGCACCACGAACAGGGTGAAGATGATCAGCACTACGCCCATGGTGAAGCTGGCGAGCTTCGTGATGCCGGTGGCGCCCATGGGGCCGTTGATGACGACCCTTCCGCCCTCGCTGAGGTTGAAGCCGTCGGCGCTGGTCATGCTGAAGTGGAGCCCGTGGGCGTCCACCGCCACATAGAGATTGTTGATGATGTTCTTGATGATCTCGCCGAAGGCCAGGGTCACGATGGCCAGGTAGTCGCCCCGGAGCCGGAGCACCGGGATACCGATGATGAGGCCCGCGATTCCCGAGATGACGCCGCCCACGATCATGGAGATGATCAGGATCGGGACCCCGCCCATACCGGAATCGCGCAGGGCGGCGGCCACGATGACGCCGGAGAAGGCGCCCACGCTCATGAAGCCCGCGTGGCCGAGGCTCAGCTCGCCGGACACGCCGGAAACCAGGTTCAGAGAGATGGCAAGGCTGATGTACACGCAGATGGGCACAAGCTGGCCGCGGATCTGGTTGGACAGGCCGCCCGCCAGCACGATGCCCTGCACAATGAGATAGGCTACGATAACGATCCCATAGGTGGACAGGTTGTAAACCGTGTTCTTCGATAGCTTCTTCATCCCGCTCACCTCAGACTTTCTCCCGGATCTTCTTGCCCAGAAGACCGGTGGGCTTGATGAGCAGCACGATGATGAGCACCGCAAAGACGATGGCGTCGGAGAGCTGGGTGGAGATGTAAGCGTTGGAGAATATCTCGATGATGCCCAGCAGGATGCCGCCCAGCATGGCGCCGGGGATGGAGCCGATACCGCCGAATACCGCCGCAGTAAACGCCTTGATGCCCGGCAGGGAGCCGGTGGTGGGGGAAAGGGTGGGGTACGCGGAGCAGTAAAGCACGCCCGCGATGGCCGCCAGCGCCGCGCCGATGGCAAACGTCATGGAGATGGTGCGGTTGATATTGATGCCCATGAGTTGGGCGGCGCCCCGGTCTTCGGAGACGGCGCGCATGGCCTTGCCCATTTTCGTGCGTGAGGTAAAGATCGTCAGCGCGGTCATGATGACGACGGCGGCGATGATGGTTACGATTGCCTCACCGGTGACGGTGAGACGCCCCGCGGCGAGCTGAATGGGCTCCAGCGCCACCACGGAGGTGAAGCTCTTGGGATTCGACGACCAGATGAGCAGCGCCGCGTTCTGGAGAAAATAGCTGACGCCGATGGCCGTGATGAGCACTGCGAGGCTCGGCGCGCCGCGCAGGGGCCGGTAGGCCAGCGATTCGATCAGCACGCCCAGCACAGTGCACACCACCATGGCGATGAGGATACCGACGACAGGCGGCAGGCCAAGATACTGCATGGCGCAGAAGCACATATAGCCGCCGATCATGATCACATCACCGTGGGCAAAGTTCAGCATTTTGGCAATGCCGTAGACCATGGTGTAGCCCAAAGCAATGATGGCATACACGCTGCCCAGGCTCAGGCCGCCGATCAGATTGTTGAGGACCGACATAGATTTCAGCTCCTTATTCAGGGAGTCCTGCCCGCTGCCTGCGGGAAAATACGCCACAAAACGTGAGTCGGAGAGGCTCACGTTTTGTGGGTGTATGTTATGTGTGTGGTTACAGGGGATCTCTTCAGAAGCCCACGTACACGCCGTTCTGGATTACGACGGCCTTCGGGGCCTTGGTGACAGTGCCCTCCTTGGACCACTTCATGCCGGCGCCGGTAACGCCGTCCACGGAGAAGCTGCCGCCGGAGAAGGTGGCGATGAGCTTTTCGCAGGCGTCGGCGGCGGAAGTCTTGTCGTTGATCCCGGCGGCCTTGGCGGCGTTCCACAGAGCATAGATCACGTCGTAGCCGTCAGCGGCGAACTGGTTCGGCGTTTCGCCGAATGCCTCGGTGTACTTCTTCACGAAGCTGGCGGTGCGCTCGTCCTTGGCGTCGGCGGAGAAGGGGGTCAGCAGCATGACGCCCTCGGCAAGGCTGGCGTCAAAGCCCTCCAGGGTGAGGATGCCGTCCATGCCGTCCACGCCGAAGAAGACGGGCGCGTAGCCGATGGACTTGGCCTGACGCAGGATCAGAGCGGCGGGCTCATAGTAGATGGGGAGGAACACCACGTCCGCGCCGTTGGACTGGGCGTCGGCGACCTGAACGGAGAAATCGGTGGTGTCATCGGTGAAGGTGGTGGTGGAAACGACCTCCAGATTCAGCTCGGCAGCCTTGGCCTTGAAGGTCTGATAGATGCCGGTGGAGTACGCGTCGGCGTTGTTGTAGATGATGGCGACCTTCTTGCCCAGGTCGTGGTCCACGATGTACTGGGCGGAGGCAAGACCCTGGTCAGGGTCGGTGAAGCAGAGCTGGAAGACGTTGTCGTAGTCATAGGCGCCGTTCTCACCGTGGTTCACCAGGGGGGAGGAGGCGGAGGGGGTCAGCATGAAGACCCGGTCGGAGTTGGCCTCGGCAGCCACGGCGATGCAGGGGGTGGTGGTGACGGTGCCGCAGATCATCTGCACGCCCCAGTCCTTCAGCGCGTTGTAGGCGTTGACAGACTTCTCGGCGTCATGCTCGTCGTCCTGGAATTTGTATTCGATCTGCAGACCGCCCATGGCGTTGATCTCGTCAACGGCGATCTGTGCGCCGTTCTTCACGGCGGTGCCGTACACGGCGGCCGCGCCGGTCGTGGGGCCGATGCCGCCGATCTTGATGGTGCCCGAGCCGCTGTCGGAAGCGGCGGGCGCGTTGGATGCGGGCGCCGGGGCGGCGTCCTTGCTGCCGCAGGCAGTGAATACAGCCGCCATCAGCAGTACAACAAGAAGGATGCTGATTACTTTTTTCATTTTTACTCCTCTTTTCTTTTTCTCCCGCAAACAGGAAAGACCCTGCGTGAACAGCAGGGCCCGGATCTGCGTATCAATGCACGCCTGCCGGAACGGTCTTTCCGGTTTCGCGGACGCAAGCCTGATGCGGGTTCATTAACCACATAAATATACCCTCTCGGAAGGTTTTTGTCAATGTTTTTCATAGCTGCCTTCGGGTGAACACGCGCTTTTTCAGGCTCGGCGCACGACGCGTCCCCCCATCATGACGAGTCGGATATCCCGGGTGCGGCCGATATCCTCAAAAATATCGCCGCCGACAGCGGTAAGATCCGCTTTTTTACCCGGAGCCACCGCCCCGATATCGCTCCGTCCTATGGCCGCAGCGCTGCCCGAAGTGGCTGCGGCGACAGTCTCCGGCACCGTAAGGCCCGCCCTGTGCATGAGCTCCATCTCCTTGTGGAGAGCGGCTCCATGGTCGATAAAGGGAATCCCGCAATCGGTGCCGGCAGCGAGGCGCACACCGTGCTCATGGAGGTATGCCACCATCCTTGCCTGGGCATCCATGATGGCGTCGCCGCTTTTGAAATAAAAACCGGAGACAATGGTAGGCACCGCTATGGCGTTCCTCCTGCGGAACAGCTCCGCCGTCCCCGGCCGGATGGGCTTGAGCGCGTGAGAGGCGCACATGAGATGCTCAACGGTGTCGCACCCCGCCTCCAGAGCCTCGATCACAAAATCCGGCTCCTGGCAGTGGACCATCACGCGCAGCCCCGCGCGGTGGGCGGCACTCACCGCCGCCCGGAAGACCTCCGGTCTCAGCCTCGGCACCGGGACGTCGGGACGGGCGAGGTTTTCATCCGCCAGAAAGGCTTTTATGTGATCTGCACCGAGCGCCGCCTGGCGCAGGATCTCCCGCTCAGCGTCCTCCGGCGTCTCCGGAAATGCAAAGGCATTCTCCGCGATCTCCGGGTCGCCGCCGTAAGCGGTAAAGGCCGGATGGCCGCCGTATGACTGGAGCCCGCGGCCGGGCGTGAAAATCCGCGGCCCCTCCAGCTCTCCGCTGTTGATCTTATCCCGCAGGGCAAGGATATCCGCTTCAAAATCGCCCCCGCTGCGCACCGCGGTGACGCCGTGATCCAGCGTTTTTCTCCGCGCTTCGGCGTACCAGTCGGTCTTCGCCGCGCCGGCCAGGGGCGGCTCGCCGGGATCGGCACTGCCGCCGAAATGGACGTGGGCGTCGATGAGCCCCGGCAGGAGCGTCAGTCCGCTGAGATCCAGGATCTCATCCCCCGCCTCCGGCTGCGCGTCGCCCACAGCGGTGATGAGGTCGCCCTGCACCCGCACGTTTCCCGTAAAGGGCGCATGACCCAGACCGTCCAGGATCCGGGCGTTCAGAAGGGTCGCGGCCATTATTCCACCGCCTTCCCGCGGTTGAATACGCACTCCACCCGGCCCATGCTGTCGGCATTGGCCGGCTTCGGCTGACACATGACGGCATAACCGCTCCCTCTGCCGCACGCGTGGCAGGTGATGCACTTCGCCGGGCTCCTGTCCCCGCTGAGCCAGCGATTCGGCAGGTCCGGCTCCCGAATAAAGGGCATAGCCATGGATATCCCGGTGATCCCGCTCTCATTGAGGCAGCGCTCCATCAGCTCCGGGTCGCGCCAGCCCGCGACAGAATAGACGGGGATATCCACCCGTCTCGCCAGCTCCGCGGCGGAGGCATAGAACGGCGGCTCCCCTCTCCCGGGGGATAGTCCAGGCTCCCGTGCCACTCCGCGCCGGGGATGAGCCCGCCGGAGAGCTCCACATAATCAAGGCCCCTCTCCCGAAGCGTCTGCACAAGCCAGGCGCACTCGTCAAAGGAAATGGTGGGCTCGATCATATCGGAGCAGTTTGTCTTTATTCCGATAATAAAGTCGTCCCCCACCGCCTTGCGCACCGCCTCGTAAACCTCCAGCGCGAACCGGGCGCGGTTTTCCGTGCTGCCGCCGTATTCGTCCCGGCGCCGGTTGGAACAGGGAGAAAAGAATTCGCTGAGGAGATACCCGTGGGCATTGTGGAGCTGAACGCTGTCCGCCCCGGAATCCCGGACCCGCCTGGCAGCCGCAGCAAAATCCGCCGTCACTGCCCGGATCTGTTCCCGGGTCATCTCCCTCGCCTCTACGCCGGGCACGCCGGAATAATCGGACGGCGCATAAAGCGGATTGGGGACGGCCCGCGCCTTGAAGCCGCTGTGAACGAGCTGCACCACAAAAACGGCCCCGTTTTCATGCATCGCCTCTGCGGTGGGACGCAGCTCCTCCGCCAGGTCCTCGTGCCAGGCAACCGCGGCCGATGGCACATACAGCCCTGTGGGAGATACCTCGCGCATGCCGGAGCAGACGAGACCGGCTCCGCCCGCGGCGAGCCTTTCATAAACTGCGTACAGCTCCGGCGTCGCGCGGCCGTCCCGGCACATACCGTCCTCCGTGGCGCTGCGGCAGATGCGGTTCTTCACCGTGACACGCCCCAGGCGCACCGGGTCAAACAGAGTTTTCATGCTCTGCCTCCTTTTTCAGGCGATGCCAAAGAAGCGTTTCCCGTTATCCAGGGCGAGATGCGCCAGCTCCTCCGGAGCCATGCCTCTCGCCTCCGCGATCCGCGCGGCGATGTACACCAGGTTCAGAGACGTGTTCCGCCTGCCCCGCACCGGCTCCGGCGCCAGATAAGGGCTGTCCGTTTCGATCATCAGCCGGTCGGCAGGCATGTTTTTCACAACCTCCAGGCTCTTGCGGGCATTTTTGAAGGTGACGACCCCAGTGAACGACAGGTTCCAGCCCATGGCGAGGATCTCTTTCGCCGTCTCCCAGCTCCCGGAATAACAGTGGTAGACGCCTCGGACGCCGGGGTGCTGCCGGATGATATCCAGTACGTCCCTGCAGGCCTCCCGCTCGTGGATGATCACCGGGAGGGCGACCTCCTTCGCCAGCTCGAGCTGCTCGTGAAAACGCCTCTGCTGCACGTCGCGGGGGGAGAGATCGTAGTGGTAGTCGAGCCCGATCTCCCCGATCGCCACCACCTTCGGGTGGGCGGACAGACCCTTCAGATACTCGCAGGAGCCATCGTCCATCTCCTTGGCGTCATGGGGATGTACGCCCACGGAGGCATATACGAAAGGGTACTTCTCCGCCAGGGCGATGGAGCTGCGGGAGGTGGCGAGGCTGCACGCGGCGTTCAGGACCAGCTCTACGCCGCCCCCCGCCATGGAGGAGAGCACCGCGTCCCGGTCCTCGTCAAACCGCTCGTCGTCGTAGTGGGCATGGGTGTCAAAATACATATCCGATAACCTCGATCAAAAAAATATAAAAAAAGCTTGCATTACCCGGTTTCCTATGTTACTATACGCATTACGGTAATAATCGCCAAGTGCGTTTTCCGAGGGAAAGATCGTTTTCCCCAGCTTTCAGGAAAGGAGAGGATCATCTTGACACTGGCCATCACGATTCTCCAGCTCATCACCTGCGTTACCATCATCTGCATCGTTCTCCTGCAGTCCGGCAAAACAGCCGGCCTTTCCGGGGCCATCGGCGGCGGATCGGAGACGTTCCTGTCGAAGAACAAGGGTAAATCGCTGGATGCCAAGCTGTCCCGCGCCACCAAATGGGTCGCCATCGTGTTCGTGGTGCTGACGCTCATCCTGAATATTTTCAAATAACGAAAACGGTCGCCGCCCGGCGGCCGTTTCCTTTTTGTAATTGACCGTGGCCGGGTGGCCACGGTCAATTCGTTACCGGAACTAAAAACGGGCTCGCGCCGTCTTTTGTATCCGCTTATTTGACGATCTCGCCCATGGGATCCTTTCCGAACAGGGCGGCGGCGTTGAGCTCATCGTAATCGATGTGGCAGAAGGTGGCGTATTCGGGGGAGACCCTGGCCACGACCTCGCCGAAGGTCAGGGCGCGCTCGCCGCCGACCTTGATGCCGATGATCTGCTTGTCCTTGAGTCCGAATTTCTCGGCGTCCTCGGGGCACAGATGCAGGTGGCGCTTTGCGATGATGGCGCCCTCGGGGATATCCACCTCGCCCTCGGGCCCAATGATCTTGCAGGGGGCGCTGCCCTTCAGGTCGCCGCTCTCCCGGATGGGGCACTCAAGACCCAGCGCGCGGGCGTCGGTGAAGGAGAGCTCCACCTGATCCGCCTTGCGGCAGGGGCCGATGATGGACAGATTCGTCTGGCCTTTGGGGCCGACGACCGTCACCTTGTGGGGCGTCGCGAACTGACCGGGCTGGGACAGCATCTTCTTGACCTGGAGCTCAAAGCCCTTGCCGAAGAGGATGTCCAGCGTCTCTCTCGTCACGTGGCAATGCTTGCCGGAACCTTCGATGATCACCATATCTGCCATTTTATCTTACCTCCGTATCAGCATTAAGTGGATCCGCCGGGGCGGACAGCCCCGCTTTTCCGCCTTTTCAATGATTTACCTGTTTACTTTACCACTTATGCCAAAAAAGTGCAACATCCCAAAAAACATATTTACAAAGCGGCCGCCTGCGGATATACTACCCGTATAACTCTAACGGGAAAGGCGTGACGCCAATGAAGTCGCTGCTTGCCGACATGCTGTCCTATCTGCGCCGTGAGAAAAGGATCAACCAGCGCCAGGCTGCCCATGAGCTGGGCATCTCCCAGGCGCTTTTAAGCCACTATGAAAACGGAGTGCGGGAGCCCAGGCTGGAATTCATTATCCGTGCCTGCGATTACTACGGCGTCACCGCCGATTATCTCATCGGCCGCACCGCCTCCCGCGGCGCGGGCACGGAGGAAACTGGCGCGGCGGCGGAGCTGAAGCGTGCGGTGGACGCCCTGGGCAGCCAGGAACTCAGTGCGGAATTTGATAATTATCTTAACCTCTCCCTTGCCCGCGCGGCGGATATGATGAGCGGCGGCGGGCGCAGCGGGGAATTCGGCGCGGCCCTGGCCCTCTCCGAGCTCCGGCTCCGGGAGGCGGCGGAGAAAACAGACGGACTGCGCGGCGGCAGCGTCATTCTCTCTTCCTGTGAAGATGCGCTCCGGGAACTCTCCCGGCTCATACAAGCGAGGTGAAACAGTTGATCGACCGGAACAAGATCAGGAATTTCTGCATCATCGCCCACATTGACCATGGAAAATCCACCCTGGCCGACAGGCTCCTGGAAAAATGCGGCGCCGTCAGCGAGCGGGACATGGAAAACCAGCTCCTGGACAACATGGAGCTGGAGCGGGAGCGGGGCATCACCATCAAAGCCCGGGCTGTCGGCCTCAGCTATAAGGCGCAGGACGGGGAGACGTATACGCTGAACCTCATCGACACACCGGGCCATGTGGACTTCAACTACGAGGTATCCCGTTCTCTCGCCGCCTGCGAGGGGGCGGTGCTGGTGGTGGACGCCGCCCAGGGGATCGAGGCACAGACACTGGCGAACACCTATCTGGCGCTGGAGCACGATCTGGAGATCCTGCCCGTCATCAACAAGATCGACCTGCCCGCGGCGGAGCCCCAGCGGGTCAAAACGGAGATTGAGGACATCATCGGCATCCCCGCCCAGGATGCGCCGGAGATCTCCGCCAAGAAGGGACTCAATATCGACGCGGTGCTGGAGGATATCATCGCGAACATCCCCGCGCCCCGGGGCGACGCCTCGGCCCCTCTCCGGGCGCTCGTGTTCGACAGCCAGTATGACAGCTACCGGGGCGTCATCGTCTACATGCGCATCATGGACGGCGAGATCCGGCAGGACATGAACGTGCGAATGATGGCCTCGGGCGCGGAATATAAGGTGGTGGAGGTGGGGCACATGCGGCCCATGGGCCTCGACCCGTGTGACCGTCTCTCCGCCGGGGATGTGGGCTACTTTACCGCCAGTATAAAAAATGTGGCGGACACCCGGGTGGGCGACACGGTGACAAGCTCCGACCGCCCGGCGGCGGAGCCGCTGCCCGGCTACCGGCCGGTACAGCCCATGGTGTTTTCCGGCATCTACACCGCCGACGGCGCCAAATACCCCGACCTGCGGGAGGCTCTGGAGAAGCTCAAGCTGAACGACGCTTCTTTGAGCTTTGAGCCGGAATCCTCCGTGGCGCTGGGCTTCGGCTTCCGGTGCGGTTTCCTGGGGCTCCTGCACATGGAGATCATCCAGGAGCGGCTGGAGCGGGAGTACAACCTGGATCTCATCACCACCGCCCCCAGTGTCATTTACCGGGTGACGAAGACGGACGGGACCGTCGTCATGGTGGATAACCCCCTGAACTACCCGGACCCCGCCTCCATCGAGATGGCGGAGGAACCCTTTGTAAAGGCGTCCATCATGTGCCCCACGGAGTTCGTGGGCAACATCATGGAGCTGTGCCAGGACCGGCGGGGCGAATACAAGGATATGTCCTACATCGACACCGACCGGGTTGAGCTCCACTACGAGCTGCCCCTCAACGAGATCATCTACGACTTTTTTGATGCCCTCAAATCCCGCAGCCGGGGATATGCCTCCCTGGACTACGAGTTCCTGGATTACCGGAAATCGGAGCTGGTGAAGCTGGATATCCTCTTGAACGGCGAGATCGTGGACGCCCTGAGCTTTATCGTCCACAAGGAGAAGGCCTATGCCCGCGGCCGCCGGATCGCGGAAAAGCTGAAGGAAAACATCCCCCGCCAGCTCTTCGAGGTGCCGGTGCAGGCCGCCATCGGCGGCAAGGTCATCGCCAGGGAGACGATCAAGGCCCTGCGGAAGGACGTTCTGGCCAAGTGCTACGGCGGCGACATCAC
>JAEEGL013913178.1_pt1 | contig 15464 bp, 15 predicted proteins | sample 9134231 | NCBI WGS metagenome assembly JAEEGL01 (sample SAMN16246548, study PRJNA631951) | gut metagenome | biome: gut microbiome; feature: rumen; material: fiber-attached | host: Bos | place: Iran: Karaj | collected 2018-10
ATTGAGTATCTCATACCTGCGAAGCCTGACTGGTAGATAAGGTCTACGATAAGCTTCATCTCGTGGATACACTCAAAGTAAGCATTTCTTGGATCATAACCAGCTTCTGTAAGTGTCTCGAAACCAGCCTGCATAAGTGCAACAACACCACCGCAAAGAACTGCCTGCTCACCAAAGAGGTCTGTCTCTGTCTCAATTCTGAAGGTTGTCTCAAGAAGTCCTGCTCTTGCTCCACCGATACCTGCACCATAAGCAAGTGCCATATCCTGTGCATGACCTGTAGCATCCTGATATACAGCTATAAGACAAGGTGTACCCTTTCCAGCCTGATACTCTGAACGAACTGTGTGTCCAGGTGCCTTAGGAGCGATCATTGTTACATCAACGTCAGCTGGAGGAACGATCTGTCCAAAGTGAATGTTGAAACCATGTGCAAACATAAGCATGTTTCCGGCTTCAAGATTTGGCTCGATATCGTTCTTATACATAGCTGCCTGCTTCTCATCATTGATAAGAATCATGATGATATCAGCCTTCTTAGCTGCCTCAGCTGTTGTATAAACCTCGAATCCCTGCTCCTCAGCTCTCTTCCATGACTTACTTCCCTCATATAATCCAATGATTACGTGAGCTCCTGAGTCCTTAAGGTTAAGTGCATGTGCATGACCCTGGCTACCGTAACCAATTATTGCGATAGTCTTACCATCTAAAAGTGATAAATTACAATCCTGCTCATAAAAAATCTTTAAATCTGACATTTTTAATGCCTCCTTTGTAAAATATATATTTGCATAATTGCATTACAAACTTAATTATTCTGCTTCGGCACGGCCTCTTACAAGTCCTGTCACACCGGTTCTGACAATCTCCTGGATCTCAAAGCCTTCAAGCAGACTTGTAAAAGCTTCAACCTTGTTGTTGTTTCCTGTTATCTCAATCATAATAGATTCAGGTGAAACATCAACTATGCTAGCTCTATAAACATTTGCAACAGCGATTATCTGCTGTCTCTCATTTGCATCAGCCTTGATCTTTAACAGCACCAGTTCTCTGGTAACGGAGTCTCCATCCTTAAGCTCTATGATAGACCTTACATCCACCAGCTTGCTTAGCTGACTCTTGATCTGAGTCAGAATCTTATCATCTCCGGAAACTACAACTGTCATTCTGGATATCTTCGGATCCTCTGTCACACCAACGGATAAGCTGTCAATATTATAACCTCTTCTACTGAACATTCCGGACACTCTGCTGAGCACACCGGCAGTATTATCTACAAGAAGTGAAAGTACTTTTGTTTTCATATATTCACATCCTTTCAAATAGTGATAAAAACATAAAATATTTTAGCTTTTATACAGATAAAAGTCAATGTTTTATATATTTTAAAATAAGATTAGATATCTTTTCTCCCATGACATCAGCAGTAGTAATTACATCCTCGTGAGTAAGCAGATCAGCATTCATTCCGGCAGCCATATTGGTTATACAGGATATACCACAAACCTTAACGTCTCTGGCCTTGGCATATATAGCTTCAACCACAGTACTCATCCCGATCATATCCGCACCCAGAACTCTATACCCTCTTATTTCTGCGGGAGTTTCGTAGCAGGGACCTTTAACCTGTATATAGATTCCTTCTTTTAATGCAACCCCCTCTTCCTCAGCTATTTTTACTATTTCTTCTCTTATATTACTGTCATATACCTCTGTCATATCAGGAAATCTGGTTCCTGTCATAAAATAGAGCTGTTCACTGGTAAATGGTGCTCCTATAAAAGATGATATATGATCCTCGATAACAACTATATCGCCCGGTTTATAGCTTGGATTGATACCACCGGAAGCATTGGTAAGAAACAAGGTATCTATACCAAACTCATCAATCATATATTCTACAGGCTTTACAACCTCTTCTGCCGAGTAGCCCTCATACATATGAACACGCCCCTGCATGCAGACCACATCTTTATCTCCAATGGTTCCAATAACATATCTTCCGATATGCCCCTCCACGTGAGAAACCGGAAGTCCGGATACCTCATCATAACTGATGTACCTTGGATTTTCTATCATTTCGGCTATTTTATTAAGACCGGTTCCGAGTACAACCCCAATACTCACTATTTGTCCCCCATTTTAATTCAATAAAGTATTTCTCCGATACCAACTAAAGCTAATAGACTATAACAGGCATTCCCTCTTCTATAACAGCATAAAGCTCCTGAGCTTTTGTAAACGGCATATTTACACAGCCGTGAGATCCGCCTCCTACATATATCTGTCCACCAAAGGAACCTCTCCAGGTTGCATCATGGAAACCAACTCCACCATTAAACGGCATCCAGTATGTAACCTTTGTTTCATAATCCTCTCCCCTTAAAACTGATGGAGACTGCTTATAATCTACTGAATAAATACCGGTAGGTGTAGCTCTGTGAAGATTTACATTTCCCGTAACAACATCAGTCTCAAGAATGACCTTCTTATTCTTTATGAGATACATATGCTGATTTTCTATATCTACCTCAGCATAAAAGCTTCCAATATCATCCTTATCATCTTCATCATAGGTATAACCCGAAACCGCAAACTCAGGAGTACGAGAAACATTTTGATAATGAATAATGTCATTATAAAGCGCTTCCGTTTCTTTCTCACAGTCTATCTGCCAACCGTAGTCACCCTTATCGATTTTGATATTTTTGCCGCTGTGTGTCTTAAAGGTTCTTGGTCTGTTATATGTATCATGAAGTCTCGAGAAACTTTCAACAACAGCTCCAACCTTTTGCTTACTCACAGTACAGTTGTAATTATCAGCTATTCTGATTGTTGAAAATAGTTGTTCGGAAGTAATAGGGATATCAACATCACCATATTGATATATAATATTCAGCGAAACTATTTTATCGCAGGTTTTTATACATCTCTGAACCCTATCTGAATCAATCTGATACTCTGACTTTGCATAAAAACCCTCTTCCTCTACATCTATTGAATTACCACCGCTTTTTATAAGATCCGCTATTTTATCCCTTAAAGCCGGCACTCTTTCTATTTTGGTTCCGTAATTCTCAATAACTGCTTCTACCTTATTATCATCATTTACTACTATTTTAGGATTCTCCGGTTCAATCATCTGAGACTCATCCAGTTCACTAAGTCTGTCAAGCTCTGACGAAAGGAGCTTATAATCGATAGTGATGCATCTATCTATTTTATAGCCTTCATTCCAGAAGGTTTTAATCCATAAAAACGGATTCTGCTCACGCTTTATCTGGTCCAGATATGATTTATAATCTATCTTATATCCTATTTTTTCTCCGGAAATAACCTCTGTTTTATCTCTGAATTTTATCTCAAATTTAAATTCAGCAGGATTCTCGTACATCTCATTAGCTACATATGTCGGACTCATAAAGCCATAATCCTTGCCATTAATAACGGTTCCCGGATAGTAAGCATCTATTGATGTAATAACAAAAGCAAAATAGACAAGAACTATTATGCTTAAAACACTTATTATGCTGTACCTTACAATTTTATTGGACCACATTTTGTTTTCCTTTTTTCCAAAGATTATATATCATTTAAAATCAATTCTTACTATTTCAGGCTTATTATTAATTCTGATTTTTATTGAATGCTGAGCTATACCATTCGTGACGATCATAGTTGTATTGTTTTTTTCATACAAACCATAATCATACTTAGGGAACGGCCTGAGTCTCGGTGATATAACTCCTCCGACTATCGGCAGTCTTACCATGCCACCATGAAAATGGCCCGCTAAAACGAGGTCTGCTCCCCACTCACTATATCCATCAATCAAATCCGGAGTATGACCTAAAAGTAGCGCAAAGCAAGAATCATCCTTTTTACCAATAGTCTTCTCTATGGTGCTTGCCTTTAGCTTAGGAAATACTATTCTCTTATAATATTTCAAAGGGATATCTATGCCATAAAGCTTTAAGCCATCAAAAGGGACTACAGATCTGTTAACAAGAAAATGTACTCTGTCGTCTAAAGCATCAAGATACTTCTCATAACAGTCTCCATTATCAAATATGTTACAGGCAACCTTTCTTTCATGATTACCATAGGAATAATAAACAGGAAAAAGACTTGCTATACGATTAATTAGATCAACAGAATACTTAGTATCCTCAAACTTATCCTTACCGTTAATCATATCTCCGCCCAGCAAAACAGCGTCAGGTCTGTTTTTCTTTATCAGTCTGACGAGCAAATCATTATATTTTCCTTCTTTGGCATCATGAAAGTCCGATAAGAAAATGAGTCTTTTACCAGACAGCTTCTCACCGGCGTCAATGATATACCTTGTAACATTTATTTTGCTCATTTAGGTAGTTACCTCTATACCTGCTTCTTCCTCAGCCTGTCTACGGAAGTCTTCGATTTTGTCCTGAGATATATCAGGAAGCTCATCCATAGACGATATACCAAAGCTTCTGAGAAAATCATCCGTTGTACCGAAAAGTATAGGATGCCCCGGTGCATCAAGACGACCTACTTCACAGATAAGGTTGTAATCAACCAGCTTGTTAACCGCATGGCTGCAGGATACACCTCTTATTTTTTCTATCTCAGCTCTGGTAACAGGCTGTTTATACGCAACAATAGAAAGTGTTTCGAGAAGTACATCTGTAAGCACATGCTTCTTTGGCATATTAACGATTTTTCCGAGTATGTCAAAATATTCATTCTTAGTACATAGCTGATATTTTCCATTTAGCTCAATCAGTTTTATACCTCTGTCTTCGTTTTCATACTCTTCCATCAGTTCTTCAACTGCTGCTTTAAACTCTTTTTTAGGAAGCTCCTTCTCCTCTGTTCCGAGTGCGCTGAGGAGCTTGTTTTCATCAACCGCACCACCGATTGCAAAAAGAATCGCTTCAATTGAAGCTTTTAGATTGATATCACTCATAATTATATGTCCTTATGTAATAAGCATTATTCTAATGAATCGATCATTATTTCACCAAACATTTCATCCTGTCTGATCGTCAGGACTCCCGACTTCATAAGTTCCAGGATTGCAAGAAATGATACAATCAGATTCATCTTTCCTCTTTTACTTCCTAAAAGAGTTTTGAAATTAATACTTCTAAGACCCTTGATTTCATTTCTTATTTCAAGCATCTTATCTTCAAGCTTTATTTCATCTCTGGTAATAGTACCGAATTTACTTCTGACGGGATCCACTCTGTCAATCTCTCTCTTCAGAAGCGTCTTGAATATCTCATTTAACTTATTCATCGTAAGATCCCCGATCAACTCGGCAGGATCCACCTCTTCCTTGACATTCTTAACTTCCTTCGGAATAGACTCTCCTTTAAAGTAAGCTCCGCTTGCATCAAGAGACATATCCTTAAGCTCAGCAGATGCGTACTTATACATCTTATACTCAAGGAGGCTCTTAACAAGCTCAGCTCTCGGATCATCCTCTTCTTCCTCTTCGGTTTCCTCCTTAGGAAGAAGCATTTTTGACTTAATAGATATAAGAGTCGCAGCCATGACAAGGAACTCACTCATTATATCCATATTCTGTTCTTCCATAGAATCCAGATAATCCAGATACTGTTTAGTTATTTCAACTATAGGAATATCAAATATATTAAATTTATTTTTCTCAATCAGATGAAGAAGGAGGTCAAGAGGGCCTTCAAAAACATCAAGTTTAACGTCTATTTTATCCATCAGTCATTAATCGTTCCAACTAAGTGAAGACGACTCCTTCTTTTTATCTCTTGTAAGAAGATCATGCAAAGCTTCCTTTGCAGGAAAATCTTCGAAAAGAATCTTATTAACCTCTTCAACAATAGGCATCTCAACCTCGTAAAGTGTTGCGAGCTTAAGTGCAGCCTTGGCAGAATAAACTCCTTCAACTATCATCTTAACTTCGTCCATAGCCTCCTGATAGGTATATCCCTGTCCCATAAGGAAACCGGCTTTTCTGTTTCTACTATGAACAGATGCACAGGTTACGATAAGGTCGCCTGTTCCTGAAAGTCCGGAAAATGTCTCTGCCTTTCCACCCATCGCAACTCCAAGAGCTGTGAGCTCATATATACCTCTGGTTATAAGAGCAGCCTTTGTATTATCTCCACAGCCCAGTCCATCCGCAATACCTGCAGCCAGTGCAATTACATTTTTAACAGCTCCGCCAAGCTCAATTCCAATAATATCAGGACTTATATATACTCTAAAGAAGTCATTCATAAACACATCCTGAACCGTCTCAGCAAGCTCTTTAGTCTCAGCGCCTACTACGACGGTAGTCGGAAGCTCTTTTCCAACCTCTTCAGCATGGCTAGGTCCGGAAAGTACGGCCACCTTTGCCTGAGGTATCTCTTCCTTGATAACCTGAGAAAGTCTCTTCAGTGTATCCTCTTCAATTCCCTTTGCAACATTTACGATTATTCTTTCATCCTTTATATACTCAGCTGCCTTCTCAGCTGTGCTTCTTACAAATGGTGAAGGAACCGCCATAACAACAAGCTCCGCATCTGAAAGTGCAGCCTCCATATCTGTAGTAAACTCTACAGTTCCGGGCAGCATAACACCCGGAAGCTTTGTTTTATGCTGAGAATATTCCTTCAGCATTGATATTTCTTCCGGATCAATAGACCAAACTATTACACTATGTTCATTTAATGCCAGCAGCTTTGTGAGTGCTATTCCCCAGCTGCCGGCTCCTAATACACAAATTCTCATTTATACGCCCTCCTGTTTTTTCATATGAAACTTATTTTCTGTATGATTTAACAGTCTTATAATATTCTGCTTATGCTTAAAGATTGCAAGTATCGCAAGCAGACAAACAATAACAGAACTCTCAATAAATGCATTTTTAGATGACGGAACATCAAGATTGAAGCATGTATATCCCATAAATGTCTGAATTATATAGCATACGGCAATTCCTATCATAAGAACGATAGATCCTACAGACATATACTTGGAAACAAATATAGTTCCGACAAAAACAACAAGTAAAATAACAATAAATATAGGATGGAGAAGACTTGCTGCAAAGCCACCGATAGTAGCTATACCCTTTCCACCTTTAAACTTCAGATAAACCGGGAAGATATGCCCAAGAACTGCACCAAATCCAACATAAGCCATAAGCAGATAATATGAATCCGGATAAGTATCTCTGAATATAAATCTCGTTACCATACATGGAACAAAGGATTTACAGAAATCACCGATAAATGTAATAAGCCCTGCTTTAAAGCCCAGTACTCTAAGTGCGTTTGTAGTTCCGGAATTACCGCTTCCATGCTCTCTGATATCTATTCCAACGAGCTTGCTATATATAATTCCGGTTTCAATCAGACCAAATAAGTAACCGACAACAAGACATCCAATCCTTAGGAATATACTCATCTTCCTTCTTTCCTTTCTCTGAGAATGATTTTAATTGGTGTACCCTTAAATAAAAACGCTTCACGGAGTTTATTTTCTATATATCTTATATAAGAAAAATGTGCCAGCTCCTTACTGTTAATAAATATAACAAAGGTCGGTGGTTTAACAGAAACCTGAGTAATGTAATAAAGTCTGAGTCTTTTACCCTTATCACTTGGCGGCTCAGTCTCAGCAACCGCTTCTGTAAGTATTTCATTTAAAACACCGGTCTGTATTCTGAGACATGCATACTGTTCAACGAGATCAATAGTGTCATACAGCTTAACAAGTCTCTGTCCTGTAAGCGCAGAAACAAAAAGCATTTCAGCATAAGGCATATATGCAAGCTTCTGTCTGATTTCTTTTTTCACTCTGTTCATAGTATTGGTATCCTTTTCAACAAGATCCCACTTATTAACTACTATGATCATTCCTTTGCCGCGCTCATGAGCTATTCCGGCAATTTTGGTATCCTGTTCTGTGATACCCTCTTCAGCACTTATAACAAGAACAGCTATATCACATCTCTCAACCGCAGCAACAGTTCTGATAATACTATATCTCTCTATCTCATCCTTTATTTTGGACTTTCTTCTGAGACCGGCTGTATCGATAAATACATATTCCCTGCCGTTTCGTTTGATTCTGGTATCTATTGCATCTCTGGTTGTACCTGCTATATCAGAGACAATGAGCCTGTCTGAACCGATAAGTCTATTTATTATAGAAGACTTTCCGGTATTAGGCTTTCCTATTACGGCAATCCTAGGAGTATCATCCTCTTCAGCCTCATCCTCAGTATCACCGAACTCTTCGACTACCTTTTCAAGCATATCGCCAAGTCCAAGCTTACTGGATGCAGATACAGGATATGGATCACCGATACCCAGATTGTAGAATTCATATATATATGGCTCGTACTTTTCGTAATTATCAACCTTATTAACGCAAAGAAGCACAGGCTTTTTAGACCTGCGTAGCATATCTGCAACCTGCATATCCGTTGCGGTCACACCTGACTTAACGTCTGTGACAAATATTATTACATCTGAAGTTTCAATAGCTATCTCAGCCTGTTCCCTCATTGATTTCTTGATTATATCCTCAGTATCGGTTTCGATACCTCCGGTATCAATGATAGTAAACTTATGATTAAGCCACTCAACATCAGCATAAATCCTGTCTCTTGTAACACCCGGAGTATCCTGGACAATTGCCACTCTCTCTCCTGCAAGTGTATTGAACAGTGTGGACTTTCCAACATTTGGTCGTCCGACAATAGCGACCATTTTCTTAGACATTTTTTCACCACTTTCAAATTAGCATAACAGAATAATTATAAAGTAACATAAGTTATATGTAAAGAATCAAAAAGCATTCTTAATATGCGTGATCTTATCTCCCATTATCCCAATAGCATCATATCTTATATTTGTTTTTTCAGGATTATAGCCCTTTGATTTCATATAAAACAAAGAAGCAAGTCGTATCCTTTGCTGTTTCTTATAATTTACAGCCTCCAAAGGATTTCCGTAGGAATCATCTTTTCTATATTTTACTTCAACAAATACAAGCGAGGTTGCATCCTGACAAACGATATCTATCTCAGCATAACGTGTCTGATAATTCATTTCAAGAATCACATAACCTTTATCACGAAGAAAATCTGCAGCTGCTATTTCGTATTTTTTTCCTACTTTTCTTTTATTAACCTTATCAGACAAACTCAAACCTCAACAAAATTACCGATAAAGCTTCTCCTGTGTATATCACACGGGCCAATATTTTTCAGAGCTTCTATATGCATAGCTGAGCCATATCCCTTGTTACTGTCAAACCCATACTCAGGATATTTTTTACTGTATTCAACCATCATCCTGTCTCTTGTAACCTTCGCAACAATACTTGCTGCGGCTATAGAAACAGACTTTGTATCTCCCTTAATTATCGGCACTTGTTTTATATCAAGCTCAGGTATTTTAAATGCATCTACCAGAACCAGATCTGACTTAACGTCCAGCCCAAGAACCGCCTCCTTCATTGCGAGGGAATCAGCTTTTGCAATTCCGATATCATCGATTTCTTTTTCGCTTTTGATTCCTATCGAATAGCTAACGGCATTTTTTGTAATAATGTCATACAGCTCTTCACGTTTTGCTTCATTTATCTGCTTAGAATCATTTACATATGGGATAATCATTCCTTCCGGAAGGATTACGGCAGCCGTCACTATAGGACCCGCAAGCGGACCACGACCAACCTCATCTACACCACATATATAACGGAACTCAGATGCATACTTATTCTCAAACTGCATCATTTCCTGAACGCGGCTGATCTCTTTATTTATTTTATTTATCCTTTTTTCAGCAGAGCTTATGACCGATTGAACACCGCTTCGTTCATCATCATTATATCTATCTATAAACGAAAACAACGCTTCAAGCTCATCATTATACTCAAGTATTCCAAACTCACTTGTCTTCTTATATTCTTCTTTTATTTTTGCTATAGACTCACTCATAAACGACTCCTTATAAAAAGCATCTAAAGTGTTTATCTTTAGATGCTTTTATATACGTCATAGGTCACTATTTTACCCTTCCGAACTTACTGAACGGTGATAATCTGAAAACAGCCTTTCCTACTATTTTTGATTTGTGGATATTACCAACATCAGGCCAACGACTGTCACGGCTGTCATTTCTGTTATCGCCGAGAACAAAATACTCATCCTTGCCAAGAGTAATAGGATCACATGCAGTTCCGCTATCCATGATTATCTCTTTTCCGTAGCTTTCCTGAAGTATCTGGCCATCGATGATAATACTTCCATCTGGTGCTATCTGAACTGTCTCACCGGGAAGACCAATTACTCTCTTGATATAAAATACATCAGTATCCTTATAAGGGAATACAATTATATCAAAACGCTTTGGATCACCGATTTTATAAGAAAACTTATCAATCCAGAGATTATCACCACTTTCAAGTGTAGGACTCATCGAATGACCATGTACGGTAGTTCTCTGTCCAACAAAGGTAATAATACAGAAACAGATAATTACAACTATACCTATGTATATAATGAGATTGAGAAGCTCTTTTACAATATTGACTTCGTCACTCTTACCGGATTTTTTCTTCTTTTTCTTATAATCCGGATTATACTCCTCATCTTCCTCTTCTTCAGCCTCAGCCTCTTCAGATGTTTCAGCAGCTGTTTCAGTTACTTCCTCAGTATTAGCTTCAGATACAGTTTCTGCTGCTTCTGCTGTTTCTACAGCCTCTTTAGCTTCTGCTTCAACTGTCTCAGCATCAGCGATTTCTTCAGAAGGTGTTTCATCATCAGATGCCTTTTTAGCCTTCTTCATTTCAAGCTTCTGCTGTTTTTTCAGCTCTTTCTCTTCTCTTTTTTTCTGTTTTTTATATTCTTTTTCTTCCTCATAACTCATTTCCTCTGCCCATTTGGCAAAGTCAGAGCGTCTGTCTTCAGAATCATTAGACATACTTTTTCTCCAATCACACAATACAATTAACGTCTTTTGAATTATGACACTTTTTCAGTGTAATATCAAGGTCTTTCAAGAGATATTTTGCCAAGACGTCCCTGTCTCATATCATCAAGAACAAGCTTTGCAGCCTTTTCTATATCCTCTTCTCCACCTTTTTTTATACATTTCTTGTACCTTGCTATCTCATAAATCAGCTCATCATTATTATCTACATGACCTATCTCATACTTGTCATAGATAATTCCCGGATAAAGCTCATCTATTTTCACAAGAAGCCTAGTTGCTAGCTCGGTAAGCTCAAGGATGTTATCATTTATTGAACCAATATATGCCAGACTAAGACCTATTTCTTCATTTTCAAACTTAGGCCACAGAATACCGGGTGTATCAAGCAGACTTATATCCTTCGAAATCCTTATCCACTGATTACCTCTTGTAACACCGGGTTTATTACCGGTTTTAGCGGTAGCCTTTCCAACATAGGAATTAATAAATGTAGACTTACCGACATTTGGAATACCAACAACCATTGCCTTGATATGTCTGTTAGCAATCCCCCTTCTTCTGTCACGTTCGATTTTTTCTTTACATACGTCACGTACGGCTTCAGTAACCTTAAGTGTCTGCTTGCGAACTCTGCTATCCATCATTACGCAGACAAAGCCTTTTTCCTCATAATACTTCTTCCAGGCCTCATTTACCTCACGATCAGCCAGGTCTGACTTATTCATTATAACCACACGCTTCTTTTGTTTTGCCAGCTCATCTATATCAGGATTCTTACTGCTAAGTGGTATTCTTGAATCAAGCAGTTCAATAACGACATCGCAAAGCTTGATATCCTCCTGCATTTTTCTTCGAGCACCGGTCATATGTCCCGGATACCAGTTAATATCCATTATTTCACTTTTCCTCTTTTATCCTTCGGTGAAAGTCTGTAGGTTATCTTACCCTTTATCTCAGACTTCTGTACATTTCCATAATTTATGTATCTGGAATCCTCACTATTGCTGGTATTATCACCAAGAACGAAATATTCCTCATCGCCAAGTGTAATTGTTTCACTGAGTACACCGGGTGAGTTTATAAAAGAATACGGCAGGTCATCACTTGTGTGCTTTCCATTGATAACCAGACGACCGGCAACTACCGAGACAGTGTCACCGGGTACACCTACAACTCTTTTTATATCATAATAATCATCGCTGCCGATTTTCTTGATAGCTACAATATCATTTCTTTTAATTTTTCCAAACTTATAAGCAAGCTTATTCATAACAAGCTCATCATTATTTGATATAGTCGATTCCATAGATGGACCTGTCATATAAACCGTTTGAAAACAAAAGGTTATAAATCCGTATCCAAGAACTATTGCAGCAAAAATAATAAGAAATGTATTGAACAACCTTTTTCCAATAAAGAGTTTTTCAGGCTTTTTTACTTCTTTTTTTCCAAGTGTAAACTCTGCAGATCCTTTTCTCTTTTTCATACTCGCTCCAAATCCGATAGAAACCAGAATAAAATACCAGAATAATAAAATACCGGAATATAGTTAAAAGACCGGAGTAAAAACTCCGGTCACAAGATTCAAGATAGCTTATTTAACTACTTCTTTAACCTTAGCTCTCTTACCAACTCTGTCACGCAGATAGTAAAGCTTAGCACGTCTAGCCTTACCTCTTCTTACTACGTCAACCTTCTTTACGAGTGGTGAGTTAAGTGGCCAAGTCTTCTCAACACCTACACCGTTAGAGTTCTTTCTAACTGTAAATGTCTGTCTTGCTCCATGTCCCTGGATCTTGATTACAGTTCCCTCAAAGACCTGGATTCTTGTCTTCTCACCCTCTTTGATCTCTGCTGATACCTTTACTGTATCACCAACATTGAACTTAAGAGCAGTTTCACGAAGCTGAGCATCCTCGATGCCCTTGATAATGTTTTCATAACTGTTCATGGTAAAAACCTCCAAAAAATGAAATAAATTTTCAGACGTTCTTTCTATCTATAATAACGTATCTCTTTTTGGATACAGACACAGCGGACCGTCTTAATTAAACAACTCGCACAGTATATCACACTAAAATAAATAAAGCAAGTATTTTTTATAAGCCTGTTATATCCAGTTTTATATGCCTGTTATATCCAGTATTTTTACAACCTTGTTGTATCCATAATCAATAACCCGGAGCATTCCAGTATGATGCTTCTAGCTTTTCATATAACTGATCCAGCTCGTCCTTACTGTTAGCAAGTATCACCTTTGCCTTTTCAAAATCCTGAGGAGATATCCCGGCATATTTATTTAAAAAATCATTCTCACTGAAGCTATGAGTCTCAAGGTACTCTGACATATAGCTTTCTACACTTAAGCGAGCATCTTCGGATTCATAATCAGTTATTCCATTTTCGTATGCTTCTTTATTCTTATCGATTATATCGCAGATAAGAAGATTCTTATAATAATTCCATATATAGTCAAAGGACGAATTATAAAGATTTACAAGCTGTGCCTGATTTAGCTGGTTTTCATATATGCACAGGATGTCCTGTACATAGATATTTATATAAACTGTTTGACCGGCGTACTCCTCAAGGCCAAGTACATTTTCAGGAACAACATACTCAACCGTTTCAGAGTCTCCGATTTCCATCTTCTGAAGTGCCGAGTCTACTTCATCTATCAGTCCAACGTCTCCAACGGTCACACTCATCCTGTCTCTTCTGATGATTTCATTTCCCTTATCATCGGTTACAGTAAAATCGGCAGAAACACTGTCCATTGGTCTTATATCTACTCTATCATGAACTCCTATCTGTATAATACTGGAATTAAGTCCATACTTATAATTAAAGAGCTCATCAACCTGAGTTTTTAGAACATCATAGTTACCATTCAGTATATCATACGCAACAGCCAGATCCTGCTTGTATGTCGGATTATCAGTATAAGATGAATTATCGATCACTTCTCCGACAGATAAAGCATCATCATATGAATCCTTTTTATACACTTTATAGTATTCAAGTCTTCCACAGCCCTTATCCACAAAGGTTTTCGGATCATGATAAAAATACTGTTCAAGTCTGTCGAGATACTTATCACAGCCACCATAATACTTGATTCCGGTATAAACACCCTCATCAGTGATAGTATTCTCATCCATATACTCATCATAGAAAAGATCCTTATATGGGAAGTAAGTCTCATAATCATCAACATAGAAGGTATTAATTCTTGTTACTGTTTCATCATCCGGTCGATAATAGCATCTTTCCTTTTTTACATCGTCCCATCCGACCCTGTAGAAACGGCTATTTCCGGCAAGATGTATAGCACTGCCTGAATCAAACTGCTTATAAGGGAGATAAATCGCTTTACTTCCATCAAAATCTATATCCTTAAGCATTGCATCTAAAGACTTATCCAACCAAGAATACTGATAATTATAAACCAGGCTGTCTCCCATATAATCCTTATATTCCGACTCATAATCAATAGTATAGCCTCTTCCGAGATCAAGCTGTTCAAACCATCTTCTTGCGAGCGGATCAATTGTTACAAAGGATTCTGTCATAAACAAAATAGCGAGCACCCCTGTGATCACATAATAAACAGCAGACATTTTGCGATTATTATAATGTAAACAAAGAATACTGAGCAGTACAATCATATATATAGCAAGACATCCTACGAAAAATGTATCATATCTCGCTGATATAGCTATGTGATAAATAACACCTATCGCACACATAAAGGCCATCGCAAACATAAGGCCAAATAAAGAATTAAGAAATGCCCCATCCAGAAGCTGTTTTTCTTTTATCTTCTTTCTTATTCTGAATACAATAATAAACATACAAACAAGACAAACAAGTGTCATGATGCTTGTAAAATGTGTAAAGAACATCTGTTTAATCCTGATGATCACGTAAACACGGCTATAAGTAAAAGCCTTATCTGCATTTCCGGAATCACTTGACCAGCTGTTAGCATTATTAAAGTAAACCAGCATAAACAGAATTCCCGTTACAGCTGCAACCCACATGGATGGAGTTTTTAAAACATTTACTATTCTATTTTTAAATCCCTTTTCACCCTTTATAAATGAATAAATAATGCTTACACTATAAAATCCAAAAACAATAACCGCACAGTTTTCCTTGCAGAACACAAGAAGTATCATCATAAAGGCTTCCATAATATGAAGACTCTTACTCCGAAAATAGAGTGCAAAAACAAAGAATACAAAAATAAAATAATCCGGTGAAAGATAGGTGGAAAGTCCCAGAAACACAGGAATCATATTTACCATCAATGCACCCATAAAAGCCTTAGATGCAGGAAGCTTCCAGGTTTTCTTAAACACCGAATAAAGACAAAGAACTGCGAGCACTGAAAGTGTTATCTGCAGTACATTGATAATCCTGTAGGAATACGGGGCTATAAACATAAACGAACCGATAACACTGGAAAATCCATAGTTTGTATGGCTGCATATACTGAAG
>JAEEGL017221412.1_pt1 | contig 15464 bp, 15 predicted proteins | sample 9134231 | NCBI WGS metagenome assembly JAEEGL01 (sample SAMN16246548, study PRJNA631951) | gut metagenome | biome: gut microbiome; feature: rumen; material: fiber-attached | host: Bos | place: Iran: Karaj | collected 2018-10
ATCAACTTTATTTAGGGATGATAGTATTAGATATGATGTTCTACTTCGACACTATTCATCACTTATTAATACTGATGCTGAGATTAGTCCAGTTGAAGATAGAATGAATGCAGCGTATATATATGATAGAGTAGTAAATTATGTAATGGATGGAATTTATCATATAGAAACGCATCCAGTTTTAAGTCAAGAAGAGAATAATCACTTTGACCAAATCTTTTTGCTATCTAGTATGTATAATCATGAACTAAATAATATAAAAGTAGTAGCAAATGAATACTATGAGAGATTAGAAAAAGAAGTATTAAAAAGATATAATGGTTTATTAGCTAGCAGCAGTATTGTTGCCACACAAAAATATCATGAAGATATAATTGCTATGGGTGATGAAGCCATGTTTGCACTTATTAAAATGTATGAAAATAATGAACTTATAAATCCTGAGCTAGCACTTGGCTTAATAGGAGAAATTAGTAAATATCCTAAACCAAATGAAATATCTTTAGAACTATATTTTTCACAGTTAAAAACTATTTATTTAGGTCACCCTAATCAATATGCAGTATCGGATCACATCAAAGACTTTGAAAGTGAAGATAATAAATACTTTAAATATTTAATAGAAAACTCAAAAAATAGAGTATATGAGTATGTTAAAAAGTAAGGAAGTATAAAATGAAAAAAAGTACTAAACAAGTGCTAACAAGATTTGCTCTTTTATCAGAGGCATCAATGCTTGCTTTAACTGGATGCCATCAAGGTATATCAAGTGAAACTCATGAATGCCCAGTTACATCCGCAGTCAAAACCACATCACTATTAATGCCAAACTATTGGCGATTTCATAATATTAATAATGATGCTGAAGTAGATGAGTATGCCACATGTATATGGGAAGAATTAACTAAAAAACATAATAATTATTATGCTTCTTTACCGAATATAATGAATGCCTTAAGACTAGCTAATATCGACCAATACGAAAACAAAGAATTATTTAATGATCCAAATATTTTAGAGGAAGCCACAGATGCCCTTGGAATAATATGTACAACCTTAAATCCCCAATATGTAATGGGTAGTATGAGTGTTGATGATACCGATATTTTAATGAATGATTATAAATTTATACTTGAAAAAGTATCTAGATATAATACATGTCACTATATTCAAGTAGATGCTAATAATGTATATGCAGAGTTTTATGAAGATTTAAATAATCCTAATTATAATAAAGATAATTTTATTGCGGATTACTTTGCATATAGCTATGTTGAGGTTGATTATGTCGATGGCTATTCCTCAATTGAATATGTATCAAGGGATTCTGTATTATCATTACTAACTGAAATAATACGAGATCAAACTGATAAATACTCTATAAATGATAAAAAGACAGCGGCTAGAGCATTTAATGAAATGATAGCTAGACGTTTTTGCGATTTAGAAAATCCTAATAAGGGTCAAAATATGGATTTTATCATGTTAAGTATGTATAAAAATTTAAGAATTGATATAACTAGATTATTATCAGCGAAAACTAACACAGTAGAACTACAATATCTAAAAATATACGGAAATACTAATGAAAAAAATGATTATAATGGTTATATAACTGCTCAAAAACTATTAATTGATTATGGAACTTTAATTGATTTAGAGAACAAACCATATTATCAAGTTAATCAAGAAGAAGAACTTACCTTAAGATTACCATAAATTAAAAAATATGATATAATGTATACGTATGAAGAAAACTTCATACAATAAAAAAGGAACTAACTCATTTTCCAAGATGAGTGTTCACTTGGTGTGTTGCACTCAATCTATTGATTGAGTGCTTTTTCATTTATTAATCAGATATCATATAGATAAGAGATAGAGTAGATGAAAAATGATAATGATTAATAAAACTATTAGATAGTCCTTCTTAGTCATTAATATCACCTCCCTTCGGGAAGTGAACACTCAATATGAGTTAATTCCATTAACCCTTATAACATAGGAATTATTCATATACAATTAATATCGTAGGACAAAATTCGACAAAACGGAGTTAAATACTTGAAATAAACTCCGTTTTTATTTATTATAATAAAGATATTTATGAAATTAGTGGTTGATTATTTAAAATCATTATTAAAAAAAGGTGATACTATCATCCTTGGCTGTTCTGGAGGACCTGACTCTATGTGTCTTCTTTCTTTACTAATGAAAGAAAATATCAATGTTATTGTTGCACATGTTAATCATCATGTAAGAAAAGAATCTGATGAAGAATATTCTTATTTAAAATCTTTTTGTGAAAAGAATAATATTACTTTCGAAGGATTAGATTTATATAATTTACCTAAAGATAATTTTGAAAGTATTGCCAGAAAGAAAAGATATGAATTCTATGAATCTTTATATAAAAAATATAATGCTAAATATATTATGACTGCTCATCATGGCGATGATGAAATTGAAACTATTTTAATGAGAATTACAAGGGGATCTAATTTACCAGGATATATTGGTATCAAAGAAAATGATGGTAAATATGTAAGACCACTTCTTAAAGTAACTAAAGAGGATATCATTAATTATTGTGATGATAATAACATTAAATATTTTGTTGATAAAACCAATGATGAAGATATTCACACTAGAAATCGCTATCGTAAAGAGATACTTCCTTTTTTAAAGAAAGAAAATAAAAATGTTCATTTAAAATATTTATCTTTCAGTGAGGAACTATCTAAATATGATGAGTTTATCAACAAATATATTAATAAAATTAGTGATTTAAAGGATAATGGGTATATTAATATTGATGTGTTTTTAAAACAAGATGATTTTATTCAAGAAAGAATTATTATTAATGAAATTAAGATTTTACAAAAAGATTACGAATTACCTGTTAATAATGAGGTATTAACAAATATTATCAGTTTGCTTAAAAGTAATAAAGCTAATTGTGAAATTGATTTATATGGTAATTTTGTTGCTCAAAAATCATATAATAAATTTAGAATTATACTTAAAAATGAAGTCGATAAATTTAACGAAGTTTTTGATGGTTATTTTGAAAATAAATTATATATTATTAATAAGGTAGATAATAGTAATAAGGATAGTAACGATGTAATTAGACTTAATTCAAAAGACATTAAATTACCGCTTATTATTAGATCTAGACAAGCTTCGGACTTTATTGATGCTAAGAACTTAGGTCATAAAAAGGTTAGTGAGATTTTTATTGATAGTAAGATACCGATGGATAAAAGGGATTTATGGCCATTACTAACTGATAGCGATAATCAAATTCTATGGGTACCTGGTATTAAAAAAAGTAAATTTGCTAAAGACAAAGACGAAATGTATGATATAATACTCGTGAGTGAAAGGAAAGATACAAATGAATAATGCAAAAAAAAGTAACGCTGTAAAAGGGTTATCACCTTATTTAGTTATTTTAATTATTATTGGAGCTATTCTTTTAATATTAAATTTTCAAGGTAGTTCTGTTCATGAATTAACAACTGGTGGTTTAATTGAAAATTTAGTTAGTAACAAAGTAACTGAGATTAACATTATGCCTAAAAGTGATGAATCAGTTTATTACGTAACTGGTAAACTTGAGGGTTATAAGGGAGACGAATCATTTAAGGCATTAGTTTCGGAGCCTGAAATTGAAAACATTACTAAATTAATTGAAACGACAAGCATTAAGGAATATGATACCAAGAAAGATCCTGGATCTAGTATGATTATGTATATCATTGTTAATGTTTTACCACTTGTTATTATGCTTGTTCTTGCTTATATGTTGTTTAGTAGATTAGCAAGTTCTAATAAAAACAGTATGGATTTTGGTAGAAGTAAAGCAAAATTATCAGATGATAAAGACAAGAAAACATTTGGTGATGTAGCTGGTTTAAAAGAAGAAAAAGAAGAAGTCGAAGAATTAATTGATTTCTTAAAGAATCCTAAGAAGTTTCAAAAACTTGGAGCTAGAATTCCTAAAGGTGTATTACTTGTAGGTCCTCCAGGAACCGGAAAAACATTACTTGCCAAGGCTATTGCTGGGGAAGCAAATGTTCCATTCTTTTACATAAGTGGTTCTGATTTCGTAGAATTATTCGTTGGTGTTGGTGCATCACGTGTAAGAGATATGTTTAAGGAAGCAAAAAGAAGTGCTCCTTGCTTAATCTTTATTGATGAAATTGATGCCGTTGGTCGTCAAAGAGGTACTGGTTTAGGCGGTGGACATGATGAAAGAGAACAAACATTAAACCAATTACTTACTGAAATGGATGGTTTTGGTGCTAATGAAGGCATTATCATTATTGCTGCAACTAATAGACCGGATGTTCTTGATCCTGCTTTATTAAGACCAGGAAGATTTGATAGACAAGTTACTGTTAGCTTGCCTGATTCTGCTGAAAGAGAAGCCATTTTAAATGTACATGCTAAGAACAAGATTTTAGGACCAGATGTTAATTTGACTGCATTAGCAGAACGTACACCGGGATTTAGTGGTGCTGATCTTGAAAACTTATTAAATGAAGCTGCTTTATTAGCTGTAAGACGTAATAAGACGAAAATTACAATGGATGAAATTGATGAAGGTACCGATCGAGTATTAATGGGTCCTGCTAAAACAACAAGAAAGATTACGGATAAGGAAAAGAAACTTGTTAGTATTCATGAAGCTGGTCATGCAGTAATTGGTCTAAAATTAGAGGATGCTGAAGTTGTTCATAAGATTACAATAATTCCACGTGGTGTAGCTGGTGGATATACTATGATGCTTCCAAAAGAAGAAAAAGTATCCGTTATGACTAAGGATGAATTACTTGCTAGAATCACCGGCTTATTAGGTGGTCGTGTAGCCGAAGAACATTTCTTACATGAAATGTCTACTGGTGCATCTGATGATTTTAAGAAAGCTACTGCAATTGCTCGTAGTATGGTTACTGAATATGGAATGAGTGAACTTGGACCAATGCAATATGAAGAGCACGAAAAAGGTGTCTTCCTAGGAAGAGACTATGGTAAGAATAAAGACTTTTCCGATCAAGTTGCACTTGAAATAGATAGAGCAACCCGAAAGATCATCGATGAATGTTATGAGAAGGCTAAAAAGCTTATTGCTGATAACGAAGCATTAGTATCTTTATTAAGTGATGCACTTGTAAAATATGAAACACTTACTAAAGAACAAATTGATTCACTTGTTCTAAATGGGGTTATGCCTGAATTAGTAGAAGAGGAACCAGAAGAAGTAACAGAAACTGAAGAAGTTAAAGAAAAGAAACCAAGGGGAAGAAAAAAGACTAGTGAAGAAAGTGAAGAACTAGTTAAGGAAGAGGAAGAGTAATATGTTAGAAACAATTTTATTAGTTATATCTGTATTGATGATTGTCGTTGTTTTATTACAAAGTAATAAAGCAAGCGATGCTGGAAGTATTATCACTGGAGGAAATGAAGCCTTATTCCAAAATATGAAGGAAAGAGGATTTGAATTATTTCTAAGTAGATTTACTTTAGCATTAGGTGTAATATTCTTTGTTATATCTTTTGTATTATTCTTAAAAGCTTAAAAAAAGCGACAAATAAATGTCGCTTTTTTAATGCAAATTGACTTATGACCGTATTTTATATATACTTAAAATGATATATTATGAATATAAATAGAAAAGGGTTTACCCTAGTGGAATTAATAGTAAGTATTGCGATTGTAGCTGCGATAAGTATAGCTGCAACTTTTGGCTTGCAAGCAGTCATGAAAAAGAACCGCATTAATGCCTACAAAGCTGATTTAACGACAATATACGATGGTGTTAAAACATATCTAGCTATTAATAATAAAACAGAATCTAGTAGTTTAGTAACGATTAAATTGGGTAGTGTTGTTGCTAAAGGAAATGTTGATGAAAAAATCTATAATAATATTAATGGTTTAAAGTGTGAACAATTTAGTTTAGACACCGATATTTATTATAAAACCGAAAATGGACTTCGTATAATATATATGAAAGATAAAACCGGAAACTATTGTGATTTAAGCGATGTTGATAACTGTAATATAGATGAGGCATGCTAAATGAGAGAAAAGATTATTGATGCACTAAAAAATGTTAATAAAGGTAGTACACCAATAGAAATTAATGATATGTTAGGTCTAACAGAGGTTGATGAATATAAACAACTTCAAGAAGAATTGGATTTATTAGTTTCGGATGGAATCCTTCATTGTAGCAAAAAGGGCAAATATATCTTAATGGATTATTGTACCTCGCTTTTAAATGGGATAATTCATATAAATAAATCCGGTAACGGATTTGTAGACACTAAATATGTAGAAGATACTTATGTTGCTAAAGAGAACCTTAATGGGGCTGTTGATGGCGATTTTGTAGAAATAGATGTACAAAATGATGAAGGTATCGTAACTAGAATTTTAAAAAGAAACCTAGATGTTTTAGTTGGTGAAATAATTCTAAAGCATAATAAATTAGGTTTTGAGTTAGATGATAAAAAGAAAAATCTTCATTTTGAAATAGATCAAGAATCCCTTTCTCATTGCGTTGAGGGACAAAAAGTATTAATTAAGGTAATTAAAGAATTAAATGATCATTTATATTTAGCAAAGATTGACAAAATACTTGGTCATAAAAATGACCCTGGTGTTGATATTTTAGCTATTGCTGCATCACATGAAATATCATTGGATTTTTCAGAAGATGTAAAAAAACAAGTGGCATCATTACCAACAGAAGTTACCAAAGATGATATTAAAGATCGTCGCGATTTAAGAGATAAAAAAATATTCACTATCGACGGTGATGACACTAAAGATATCGATGATGCTATTAGTATATCTAAAAAAGGCAATAACTATTATTTAGGAGTACATATTGCCGATGTTTCTTATTATGTTAAAGAGGGAACTCCTTTATTTGATTCTGCTTATGAAAAGGGAACTTCATCATATTTAGCAGATACTGTATTACCAATGCTTCCTCATGAATTATCAAATGGTATTTGTTCCTTAAATGAGGGTGTTGATCGCTTAGCTATTTCTTGTGAGATGACAATTGATGATAAAGGTAAAATAATTGATCATGATATTTTCTTATCTGTTATTAACAGTAAAAAGAAAATGACTTATAAGAATGTTAACAAAATATTAATCGATAATCAGGTTCCCGAAGGATACGAAGATTTTAAAGAAGAACTTTTGTTGATGCAGGAGCTTGCTCATTTACTTCGTAAGGACAAAGTTAATCGTGGATATATCGATTTTGATTTAGATGAGGCCAAAATTGTTCAAGATGAAAATGGCAAAGCCATTGATGTCGTACGCCGTGTTCAACTTGAAGGCGAGAAACTAATTGAAGATTTTATGATTGCCGCTAATGAAACGGTAGCCACACATGTTAATAATATGGATTTGCCTTTCGTATATCGTGTTCACGGTGATCCAAGACCAGAAAAAATTGAAGACTTCGTTAATTTTGTTAAATTATTAGGTTATCAACTATCTGTTGATACCAATGATTTAACACCTAAAACAATGCAAATGATTCGTGATAGTTTACATGATAAAAAGGAGTTTCCTATTTTAAGCTCTATGCTCCTTCGTAGCATGAAAAAAGCTGTATATAGTGAAAATAATATTGGACATTTTGGTATTGCTAGTAAAATATATACTCATTTTACTTCACCAATTCGAAGGTTCCCCGACTTAATGGTGCATACATTACTTCATAAATATTTGTTTAATTATGAAGTAGATATGAATTTAATTAAATATTATGAAGGCTATTTACCAACTGCTTGTGAAAATGCCTCTCATAAAGAACAGGAAGCCCAAGAAGCCGAAAGAGATGTTTTAGATATGAAGTCGGCTGAATATATGGAAGATCATATCGGTGAAATATATGAAGGTGTTATCTCCGGTGTTAGTAAATTTGGCTTCTTTGTTGAGTTACCAAATTTAATTGAAGGTCTTGTTCACATATCAACATTAAACGGTTTTTATAATTATGTTCCCGAAATGCTTTCACTTATTTGCGAAAATAAGGTAAAATATTCTTTAGGAGACACCGTTAAGGTTAAAGTAGTAAGTGCTTCGAAAGAAATGAGAACTATTGATTTTGAAGTCGTGGGGGATCAAAATGGAAATCAAGAATAAGCAAGCATATTTTAATTATTTTGTTGAAGAAGAAATTGAATGCGGAATTGTATTAACCGGTACAGAAATTAAATCGGTACGCAAAGGTTCAGTCAATATAAAAGATAGTTATGTTAGAATAAAGAATAATGAAGCATATATCATTAATATGTATATTGCCAAATATGAAGAGGCTGACAAATTTAATCATGACGAATATCAAGAACGCAAATTGTTGTTACATAAAAAGGAAATTAAAAAGTTAGCAACAAGTGTTACCACGGAAGGATATACCTTAATTCCTTTAAGTATTTACTTTAAAGGAAGCCATGCTAAAGTTTTGGTAGGTGTATGTAAGGGTAAAAAGAATTACAATAAAAAAGAGGCCATCAAAGAAAGAGATATTAAAAGATCAAATCAAATATATAAATAAAAAGGAGTTATTATGGATGGGATACTAGAATTTGCAAAAAACAATTATCTTATATTAATTATTTTAGGTGGTGTTTTTCTTCTAGCTTTAATTGGCTATTTTTATGATCGTTATCAACATCGTGATATCAAAATTGAAAAAGATGAACTTGTTGATAATAGTCTTATTACGGAGAGCCATATGGAAGAAAAGCCAGTAGAGGAATCCGCTGTTCAACCGGCTCCGGTTCAACAACCGGTTGCTCAACCAGCGCAAACGCCAATTGCTAGTCCAACCGTTCCTCAAAACAATAATTTAAATAATCCTCAAGCATGAAAGACCATTAGGTCTTTTTATTTTTTTTAATATTTGATATAATACTAAATGTTTAAGGAGATGACATATGAGCTTATCATATATATGGTCCATAGTAACAAAAATTATTGACATTTGTATTGTGTGGATAGGTATCTACTACATACTTAAAAATGTTAAAAATAATATTAAGATGGTATTAATAGTTAAAGGTGTAATTATAATTTTAATCATTAAATTTATAAGTGATCTTTTAAATTTAAATACTGTAGGAATTATTTTGGAATATGCGGTTGCTTGGGGACCTTTAGCATTAATTGTAATCTTCCAACCAGAAATTAGAGCAACGCTTGAAACAATAGGAAGAACCCAACTATTAGGAAGACACAAAGTACTGACCGTTAACGAAAGAGAAAAAGTTGTTAATGAAATAATGAAGGCTGTAGATAATATGCGTCATAATAGTATTGGTGCCTTAATAGTTATTGAAAGAGAAATATCATTACAAGAGTATATTGAGAATTCAACAAAAATATATGCTGATATTAATAATACGCTACTTGAAACAATCTTTTATCCTAATTCGCCACTTCATGATGGTGGTGTAATTATCCAGGGCGATAAGATAACATGTGCTGGTTCTGTTTTTAAGACTAGTTTAAATCAAAATATTTCTAAAAGATTAGGTACGCGTCATAGAGCGGCCCTTGGTATAGCTGAAGAAAGTGATGCTATAGCCTTAGTTGTTTCCGAGGAAACAGGAAGATTATCTATCGCTTGTGAAGGAGAACTTAGATATAATCTTGGCGTTGAAGAGTTTAGAACAATGCTTTTAGACGAATTAAGTCCAAAGACCGAAATATTCTTTGCCTCAGATAATAAAGAAAGTGAGGATGAAGAAGATGAGTAAGATATTTAAAAAGACATACAATGTTTTTGATAAATTAATTATTGTCCCAATCAGTAGATTGGTATATAAGATTCAAAAAGGAACCAAAGGAAATGGTGCATTAGACCGTTTGTTAAATCGTCAATCATTCCTTGTTTGCTTATCGCTTATCTTAGCTGTTGTATTATTTATTTTGATTGATACAAAAGCAATTAATCTTGTTGAGAATAATGCTGAAGTTATTGCTAACGTACCAGTTAAATTAAAATATAATTCGGAAGCTTATGTAGTTGAAGGGGTTCCTGAAACTGTTAATATTATGCTTACTGGTAAAAAGAGTGCTATTTATTTAGCTAAACAATTGGGTGAGTTTGAAGTTACGCTTGATTTGAGTGATTATAAAGCCTCTGATGCTGCTTATAAAGCATATTTTACTTATTCTAAATCATCAGTTAATAACTTAAACTATAAATTAGATCCATCATACGTAATGGTTAACATTAAGAATAAAGTAAGTAATGTTGCAACGGTTTCTTATGAAATAATCAACCAAGATAAGTTAGATCCAAAACTAAGTGTTAAGAGCGTATCTCTTTCTAAAAATGAGGTAGTCATAAAGGGAAGCGAGTCAGTGCTCAATCGAGTAGCTTGGATTAAAGCCCTTGTTGATATGGGTCATCCAGATATTGGCGATGATGCCGGTACCTTTGAAATCGACAATGTTAAATTAGTTGCTTATGATAACAGTGGTAACATTGTTGAAAATGTTGAAATTGTACCAAACACATTGAATGCTACTGTAGTCCTAGATACTTATAAAACGACAATTCCAGTAGTTGTTAAAACAACTGGTAAGTTAATCGATGGTAAAGCAATTGCTTCGATTATGATTAATAATTCGAAAGAGTACTCATTAACCGTTTATGGTAGTGAAAAAGAAATAAGTTCTATTTCATCAATTCCAGTTACAATTAATATTGATGGTTTAGGAAAAGAAAATGCTCAAACATATAATGTTACTTTAACTAAACCAGCAGGTATTAGATCAATGTCTGCAACAAGCGTTAAGGTTGCCTTAACATTTGGTACTGCCGAACAAAAGACATTAACAACAAATAACATTTCACAACAACACTTAGGTGAAAAATATAATGCAAATATTATATCTTCATCAAAAGTAGATGTAATTTGTATAGGTGTATCATCTGTATTAAGTACAATTAAAACAACTGATATCTTAGCGTATGTTGATTTATCAGGCTTAGGTGTTGGTGATCACGAAGTTGATGTTAAGATAGATAATGATAACCCACTTGTAGAATACATTGTTTCTTCGAAGATAACGGTTAGAATTACTAATAAATAATAAAAGATTCCCATTCGGGAATCTTTTTATATATCCATTTTTTGAAAATGAACAAAGTAGATACCAATATTAATTAACCCACATATACCAACAATTATATAGATTATAGTTTGAATAATTGGCATGGTTTTAAAAACGGTTTCCACCAGATTAAAATTAAATAAACCAATTAATCCCCAGTTGATTGCACCAATAATGGTAAATATAAGGGCTATCTTTTGTATTGTTTCCATATAATCCTTTCCTAATTATAGTTTTGCCGAATTTTTTTAAAATATACTTACATATTTTCAATTTTTATAAATATAGTTTAGATAGAAAAGAGTTGAAAATGAAAAAAGTTATATTTTTAAGTAGTATATTTTTGTTATTATTGGGTTGTTCAAAAACAAACAATCTAGATATTCTTGATAATTTTGATAACAAGATAACCAAGCAAAAGGCATATGAACTATCGGGAACATTATCGATATATGATAATGAAGATAATTTTGTCTATGATATTGAGGTTAATTACCTTCAAGATCATTATTTAGTTAAAATGGTTAATCAAAAAAATGAGCATACCCAATTAATATTGAAAAGCGACGAAGGGTTATATGTAATTACACCATCACTAAACAAAAGTTTTAAATTTGACAGTAGTTGGCCAGATAATTCATCACAAAGTTATATTTTATCAGCACTAGTATCTGATATCCGTAATGGTTCACCAGAAATAAGCAGCGAGAATAATGGTTTTATTATTAAGACCAAAGTTAATTATCCAAATAATCCATCGCTAAAATATGAAAAGATTTATTTGGATAAAGATAGTAACCCAAAGCTGGTTGAGGTATATGATGATAATGATACCGTTAAAATCAGCTTCAAGGTTAATAAAATAAAATATAAAACAACGATGAAAGAAGCTGATTTTAATCTTGATAAATATGTTACTAATGAAGAATGTAAGGAAAACTGTTCAAATGATGAACAAGCCAGTAAATTAGAAAATGCTATTTATCCATTATATGTACCTAGTAATACATATTTATCTTCATCAGAAATGGTCAATGATGAAGAGAATAACCGAGCCATTATAACTTTCTCTGGTGAAAAGAATTATGTTCTTATCGAGGAGGCATCAGTTTCTTATTTAGAACACGAAATAATTCCCGTATATGGTGAGCCTGTTATGTTAAATGATACTATTGCCGCGATGAGTTCTAATTCTCTAAATTGGTCTTCCAATGGAATTAACTATTATTTAGCTAGTGAGGATTTAACAATTAGTGAAATGGTGAATATTGCTCAAAGTTTAGCAAATGCGCAAAATGTAGTATATATTAAGTAAAAAACAATGGTATTATCTTAGAAAATAGTATATAATATACCTCGAGGGTGGAATTATGGCAAAAGTTAAAGCAAAAAAAAGTGAAGTTGTTGTTGAAACAAAGAAAGATATTATAAAAAAACAAAAAGAATTAAAGAGAAAGAATCGTCGGGAATTAAGCGAAACGGAAGTAGAGGTAAAGAACTTTATTATTCTCCTTGTTGTCGTAGTTGCCGTTATAGGATTAGCATACTTTTTAACTAATCGGATGAAAAATGATAATACACAAACAAATGAAACAGTAATTCAATATTCTGAAATAACTGTGGGTATGATCTTAAACCGAAATGAATATAAAGAATATTATGTTCTAGCTTGTTCTGGAAGTGGAACTAATGCCTCTAAACTTTATTCATTATATAGAACATATCAAAATAGAAGTGATGTAACTAAATTATATTTATTGAACCTTGATTCTGATATTAATAGCAAGTATTTCTCAACAGAGAAAAAGAGTAATCTATACGTAACCGATGTTGAGGACATTATGTTCACTACTGATACCTTATTATATATTAAGGACGGAAAGATAGTGAAAGCATACGATGATTTCAAAACAATTGAAAATATTTTAAAATAGAAAGCTTAATGCTTTCTTTTTATTTTGACTTTCGGTATAATGATACTTGGAGACAAAAATGAAAAAGGGTTATAGTTTAGTACAAGTTATTATAATAATTATTATTACATCAATAATATCTGGCTTAGCAGTTGGAGTAATAATATCCAAAAGCGGTCTTAAAGAAAATGGCATTTCCTATTCAGATTTATTAAATGATAATTATATTCAAGAATTTTTACAATCTTATCACGAAATAAATAAGGAATATTACAAAGATGTTAATAATGAAGAACTAATTAATAGCGCTATAGATGGGATGATGAATTATTTAAATGAATCATACACTTCTTTTCTAGATGAAAATGCCTCTGATCGATTGATTGCACAAATAAATGGCACCTATAAAGGTATTGGTATTGTAACTGTTGATAACATTATTATATATGTGGCTAACGATACGCCTGCATCCAATAGTGGTATTATGACTGGTGATATACTTGCTAAAATTAATGATGTTTCAGCGATTGGTAAAAGCAATAATGAAATAGCTACGATTATCGGAAATGAAGAAACAGTTAAAATTACTATTATTCGAAATGAAAAGCCAATAGAATTAACAATGAATGTCGATATAATTGATATTCCGAGCGTTTACTATAACGTTGATAATAATATAGGTTATATTAGAATAAATGCTTTTTCTAAGAATGCTTATAATGAATTTAGAAAGGGAATTGATTATCTTAACAACCATAATGTTGAGAAACTAGTAATTGATTTGCGAGATAATACTGGTGGATACCTAAGTGAAGCTAAAAAAATAGCATCCATATTTACTAAAAAGGACAGCATCATTTATTCGATAGAGAACCAAAATAAAAAAGTTGATTACAAAGACGATGATGATTTTGAATATAATAAGAACATTGTTATATTGGTAAATAAACAAACAGCATCGGCATCCGAAGTATTAGCATCTGCCTTAAAAGAACATGGACTTGCTACTTTGGTAGGGGAAAAAACATATGGAAAAGGCAAAATTCAAAGAATGTATTCATTATCTAGCGGACATACTTTGAAGTATACTTCTGCAACGTGGTATACACCAAAAGGTATCTGTGTAGATGAAAAAGGAATTAATCCAGATTTCTATATCGAAACTGAAAAAGTATACAATGATGGTAACATCACTAATATTAAGGATTCACAACTTACATATGCTAAGGAATTACTTGTAAAGAAGTAATTCTTTTTATTTGCATTATTTCCTTTTATGTGTATAATGTACGTTAGAGGTTTATATGAAAAAAGGCGATAAATATGCAATTCATTGTTATAAACATAATGGCAAGATTGATCGTATAAGCGGTGAAGCTACTGTATTAGAGGTAACTGACAAATATATTGTTTGTGCCAATAATAAAGTTAAACTTACCGAAAACGATGGAAGAAGCCATCGTACTAAGGAAACCGCCATTTTATTCTTCTATAAGAATGAATGGTTTAATATCCTTGCTCAATTAAAAAAGTATGGTCTATTCTATTATTGCAACATTGCATCTCCTTATGTACTTGATGGCAAGATAATTAAGTATATTGATTATGACCTTGATTTAAGAATCTTTCCTGACGGAACATTTAAAGTTCTTGATAAGAATGAGTATAAATATCATAAGGCTATTATGAAATACTCTGATGATATTGAAACCATAGTTCAAGATAGTTTAAATCGTTTAATCAAGATGAAAGAAAATAATGAATTTCCATTTCAAAAAGAAGACATTGAAAAATATTATCAAATGTATCAGGAAATTCAAAATAATTAGTAATTATTCCCTTAAAATGGCATATATATAGTATATAAAACCGCTAAAACACTGAAAAAAGTGTCAAAAAGACGGTTTTTTGCAAAAAAAAGAAAATTTTTGTTGACATCGCCATTTTGAAATGGTATATTACTAATTGCATACGCGGAAAAGCGCATGCAGAATGATCTTTGAAAACTAAGTAAAAAAGTCAATTTGAGTAGCTTAGATCAAACGAAAATTTAAGATTTAGATTATAAATCTTTTTTATTGAGAGTTTGATCCTGGCTCAGGATGAACGCTGGCGGCATGCCTAAGACATGCAAGTCGAACGAGAGGGCCCGAGAAGTTGATGGAATATTGGAGTGCTTGCACAAAGATAAGAAATCAACAGATCGGATTTTCCCTCGAGTGGCAAACGGGTGAGTAACACATGGGTAACCTGCCTCTAAGTTGGGGATAACAGTTGGAAACGACTGATAATACCGAATAAGCTCTACGGAGTAAAGATGCCCTTAAAGCATCGCTTTGAGATGGGCCTGTGGCGTATTAGCTAGTTGGTGGGGTAATGGCCTA
>JAEEGL011162465.1_pt1 | contig 15463 bp, 30 predicted proteins | sample 9134231 | NCBI WGS metagenome assembly JAEEGL01 (sample SAMN16246548, study PRJNA631951) | gut metagenome | biome: gut microbiome; feature: rumen; material: fiber-attached | host: Bos | place: Iran: Karaj | collected 2018-10
ATGGATGTTTGTCGGATGGAATTGGGGAGAATGAAATTGGAGTTGTTAAGTATAATGGACACTCTTATGATGTCTGGTTTGGGGACCGTATCGAAATTCCATGCACAAACTGAGAAATACTAAGCACAGGAAGATTCTAGAAAGAGTTCTTGATATCATTCCGCCTGGTTTTAAAGAGCCCATATTCAAACAAATGAAGAGGAAGACAAGACAGTTTTGTGCTCTATATGGATGGGATGAGACTAGGATAAGAAAAATGATTGAAGACGATACCTGGGGCTATTGTTGGCCGTTTTTTAATGAATAAATTTCTAAAGACGTGATAGAAAAAGGAACAACACTATTTCCAGAATATTTTGACTATTCTCAGATGTACTATAATGACGAGCCCTATGCATACTGGGTCTCTGTGCCTGAGTATAATTTCTATGAATGGATACTTTATAAAGAATATAACGATTATAAATCTATCTGTCATCCAAACGATTGTCTGGCTGCAGCATCATATGAAGAAATACTAGAAGAGCTGAAGACATCTTCTTTTTATGAAAACATGGATAGAAATAAACTGTGCAAAGCATTTAGACAGCGCTCCCTAAACATGACAGACGAAGAAGTTAGAGACTGGGAAGATTTTGTTGATAAATAAATATGATTACAGAAGAAAACAAGAACTTACTTTTTAGAGATCTTTCAAGTAGATTCTCTTATGGAGTTAAAGTAGCCTATACGACTTTACCAGATGATATGCCGAAGGTTTGGGATGTTATAGGCCTCCCCGCTGTCGGACTGGTTGATATTATTGTTCCTGGGAAATACAGATTTGCGGCTGTTCCTGTCGAAGAAATTAAACCATATCTTCGTTCTATGTCGAGTATGACGGATGAAGAACATGGACAGTATATGGAGTTCATTGAGTGGGCTTACAATGACTACACCAGCACCTCAACCACATGTATCAACAAAGAGCTGCTACACGAATACATGGATTTTATCTACTCACATCACCTCGATGATAATAACTTCATTAAAAAAGGACTTGCATTGGAAGCGCCTAAAGGAATGTATAAAATAAAATAGGGCATGAATAATGCAATTAAAGTTTTGGCTGAAAAGCTTAAACGACAAGGAATCACTTCGGAAATGATAGAACCGCTATTGAAGGGGCAAGGAAAAATAAAAAAGTTCTTATTGAGAACGGATATTGTGCTGGTAATTCAGGAGCCGCTAAAGTTCTTCATGAAATAGCAGATGAGTGGGATGATTAAGCGTTGCCTTGAAAATTTGATTTAAGTTATGTTTAAGCCTATTACAGAAAAGACTTTTTTAGAGTTAAAAAAGATCCATGATAAAATCAAGAATCATGAGTTTAGGAAATCACCAGAAAAGTGGCTCCTGGATGATTACTTTGATTTATATGACAGAACTCTTTGCGACAATATAGGGAGGTATGTTTATGATACAGACGAATTAGCAAAGGGGTGCTCATATCTTTATTATAGAAGTGTTTCAGACAGATGGCTTCACTATAAAGATAGCCACTCTAAAGATGGGTATTATCATTATCGTGATTCTGCTGAAATATGGGCAAATCCAAACATTGCTTTAATAAATGAGGCATACCATGACTTACGGGGAATTAAGTGGAGTTTGAAAAGCAACTGGGACAATGATTTTTACCAGAAGAAATATCTTGGTAAATTCATTGAGACGACAGAAAAGATGCTTACTGTTCTTCACGCACTTATCGAAGGCGTAGAAATAACAGAAATGAGCTACCCAAAAGAATTTAGGGAAGGACAGACGCACTATAAATTTGTGAGAAACCCTCTTTATGACAATGATTGGACACTTGAAAAATATCTTCATAGAGAATGGTGGGAAGATAAAGGATATACAGACATTGAAGGTGATATAACTTATACAAATGAAATAATAAAATGATTACCGAAGATTACGTTAGCCTCGAAACGGCAAAACTTCTGAAAGAGAAGGGGTTCAATGAATTAACCCCGCTGTCTTATTCATTACCATATGGGCATGAAAGTCATATACCATGCAGTAATGATGTTGATACTGATTTTGTTTCCAGGATAACTCTTCAAATGGCAATGAAGTGGTTAAGAGAAGTACATAATCTTCATATTGCAGTAATTGTCGCTTATCATCATCTTCCGAGAAGATACGAAGCACACATAATGAAACTTGAAAACATTGATGACTTTATACTTCGTCAACAAGTAGATTTTGACACTTATGAAGAAGCTTGTGAAGAGGCAATAAAGTACTGTCTTGAAAATTTGATTTAGTTATGATTACAGAAGATTATATTAGTGGAATCCGGAAAGAACTTTTAAGCATCGAGGATAATGCTAAAAACATTGACGGATTAACGGAAAGTCAATGGACGGCAATTCGAGCAGCACATCGACTTCTTGGTGAATATTCTGATAAACTCCTTCATTCCCTTGACACCATTGAATCGGAAAAGCCGATGAATCAGGACGAGTTAGAGAAAGAATTAGACAGGTATTTGCACGGAGAATTCCAACAAACAGCGGGTGGCAATTTCAACAACTATATTCAGGTCGCCCGCCACTTCGCCAAATGGGGTGCAAGATATCGTGACCTCACAAAATCCGGCCAAGTGACACAGTGTGTTCTATCTGAACCTGGGCAAAAACTAGTTCCCCAGGAATTAAAGGTGGCGTCAGTACAAATTGCTGATAACCTACTTTCAAAACCGAGAGACTGTGCACTTGCATCAAAAGCAGACTATTGGAATGGGGCGCGTGATGGGGTAATCGCCGGAGCGAAATGGCAGAAAGATCAGATGATGCAGGAGGCGACCGAAGGAAGAGTTAGGAAAGATAGCACTATTGGCTATTTTGAATTTTCTAACGAACAACAATTTCGCTCTCTTTTAGAACAATTTCAAGACTGCGACAAGGTTCGAATTATCGTCATAAAGGAGAACTGAACAATGACACAGGAGGAAAAACAATTGTTAATTAGGGACCTTTGTGCAAGAATACCATATGGATTCACTATACATAGATATAGTGATAACCGTGATATTACTTTTGAACCGAATGAATTAGATGAGTTTGCTCACTTTCTTGAATATTCTGAAGGAAAGGAATTTAAGCCATATCTCCGTTCGATGTCCAGTATGACTGAGGAAGAGAAACTCAAACTTGAAGACATGGAGTTTGAAATTGCTCATCTAAAATTTACTACATATGCTCATGAGTGTATGATTTTAGATTACTTGTATAGTCGCCATTTGGACGTGAGAGGCTTGATTCCTATGGGTCTTGCACTTGAAGCACCAAAGGGTATGTATGAGAGTGTATAAAACTAAAGCTCAACAATTATGTTTTCAAGCGAACAGATTTTTGATATTAGCGGCGATATGGGACAGTTGGAAATGACAATTAAATTTGCCGTTGACATGCATGGTATTGCAAGGAATAACATTAAGTACCAAATAACAAAAGACGGGAAATACTGCCTTGGTTGGGGTGATGAGAAAGATGGTTGGAACAAATATCCTTTCGATTTCGATACGCACATAGTCACCGAAATCGTGAAACAACACCTGAGAAAGCAGGATGTGGAAAACCCGTATGACTATTGTGACGGAAGTTCTGAACTTGGTTTCCGTATGAAAGCAATTGACAATGTTTTCTCTGACGAGAAAGACGGAATTAAAAACCCGTTTTTTGGCATCGTCAGTATAGAAGCTAAATACATTTACTATGGAAAATAACATGATTACAGAGGACTATGTAAGTTTTGAAACAGCCAAACTCCTGAAAGAGAAGGGGTTTGATGGAGAGTGTTCAAGATTCTATATGCCAAATGGACATGGTAGGTGGAAATATGAGCATTATCACGATTTTGATATAAGTGATAGAATAGAATGCCCAACTCTTCAAATGGCAATGAAGTGGCTTAGAGAAGAAAAGTATATCCCTATTGAAATATTGTGGCATTATGACAGTAATAGTGGTGTTGAAGAATGGTATTTTGTCCATCATGCGGAACTCAAAATATTACCAAATGATATTGAATATTACGAGTCTTATGAACAAGCCTGTGAAGCAGCCATTAAGTATTGTCTTGAAAATTTAATTTAAATATGAAGCAGAAAGAGAACAAACTTTATGGCTATTCAATCATAGAAATAAAAATCATTGGTCACGGACAACCATGGTGGGACGAATACTACGAAACAAAAGAGTATCATAACTTAAAAACAAAACTTTTCACTTCAATAGAAGAACGGGACTCTAAAAAAGAGGAAGAAGAAACAAAATACCGTAAAGAAATCGAATACGAAGAAACTATGGTTATAGTTCCATTTGAAACGGAAATGCCGTAGATACAAAAAATGCAAAGGTTATGACACAGGAAGAGAAAGAATTGCTAATTAGGGATCTTTGCGGAAGGTTATCCTATGGAGTTAAAGCGAGCAGTCCAGCATCACATCTAGAAATAAACACCATCGACGGCTATTTTGTAGATGGAGATGGTAGAAAAATGTTTCACCTTTCCGAGCCAGACTTTTGGCAGACGGTAGATGACTTTCAATATTATCTACGCCCGATGTCAAGTATGACGAGGAAAGAGGAAAAAGAGATCCAAAAAATAAATTGGCAATTTTGTAAGCCCAAGAATGATCTAGATGAGTGTTTTGTAGGCGATGCGGATGATGGGTATTGTTCCATTTCTCAGATGGCAGACATACTAGAATATCTTAATGCTCATCATTTTGATTATCACAGACCAAGCTTAATATCTTTAAAGCTAGTAAAAGAGGCGACTAAAGGAATGTATAAATAAAATTAGTAAATATGATTAATAAACTAACACAGAGACACTCATGCGAGAGTGTTGAGGACTATAAGAGGTATATAGTCAAGTGTCCGTGTTGTGGAACAATACTGAACTTTGGTAAGAGAGACGTTTACAAAGATGAGGATGAAATGTGCATACATCATGAGTACATAGATTGCCCAGAATGCAATGAACCAATTCGATTAGATGATAATTATTGTTTTGGATATTAAACATAGACATAAATATGAAAAAATTACTTATTATCGGGGACTGGAACGACGCGGATTATGTAAAGGACGTCGTTCGTGTTGAGGACGAAGTTTTTGAAAAATTCCGTCCTATGATGCAGGCAATCAATAATTTTGAGCCGTATGTTTGTAGGCATAGGAGTGGAGGTATTTGTGAACATAATTGGATAAGCCCAAGAGAAGACCTTGGAGAGAAGAACATCTATGAAACTTATCCTCAGTTCACTCCTGAATATATCGACGAATTTATAGACATTTTCACAAGCGGGTTATATCCGCCGTATGATGATTGCCAATGTCATACAATTGTTGAAATCAGTGATGTAGTTACTGATGAAAAATATGTTGACTGGGACCAAAGATGGGAAGCTTGTGAGAAGAGATATAGTCCTAAAGTAAAAGAATATCTCCAGAGAGAAAGAGAGATTTTTGACTACAAACGTCCCTCCGACGGTAAGCCTCTCGGCAGTATTCCTTTCAATGAGATGACGGAGTATGAAAGCGAATTGATCAGAAAGGCAGATACACTTTGGATGGATTATCAGTAGTTATGAAAAGCTTACTGGGAAAAGAACAAGAACAATGAAGTTTTCTGATATCGCCGAGTGTCTACGAAAACACGGATATACAGAAAAAGAGACACTACCACATCACCGAGTCTTCTATGAATTTGGGACAATGGACTTTCTTATTTCCAACGTCGCAAAGAAATATGAAATGGACTACAAAGATGGCGAGGTAGAGAAAATTGTTATGACACAGTATTGGTTTGGAACGACAGAATTCAAGACAATACTAACTTTAGATGAACTTTATAATAGTTTATAGGGATGGCATTTAAATTTATTATAGTAGCGCCGAGAGATTCCTTCAATCATTTTGAACCAGAAGGAAGATTAAGATTTGGAAATGTATGCTATCATAAAGACCTCCTAGGGACAGGAAATTATGTTTTCGGTGGAGGAGATTTTACGATAGATGATAAAACAAAGACCGTCAAGCTTTCTGGAAATAGCGGAGACTTTGGATATCCGGAACTCAACGGTGAGATGTGGGATTGGAAAAAGTTCTATGTCGATGAAGAATGGCTCGAAGACGGAGGATACAAATTCATTTATCAAGATCCATACTATAATAATGGAAAAGCAATAGATCTGACCTCACTAATCGAATATAAAGATGAGTGAGTTTTATATAGGCTCGGGGGATTTCTTTGGAGAGAACGGGCCAAATGAAAAATTTAACAAAGAAATAGTCCCAAAGCTTCTTAAGATGGGAATAAAAGAAAAAGATCTTAAAGAAGTAGCCAAAATGTTTACGGAAATCTATGATATTGGATATTCTAATGGGGCTGATAATGAGGCCGGAGCTAGATCTGAATGGCCGTAAATAAAAAAGGGAAACACTGCGTTCCCTTTATTTTTTTAATCCCAATCTGTTGTAAATATCTCTTTTATTTCCTGAGCCTGAGGATAGACTTTAAGGAGTTCTGACATAAGATCAATCCCAGCTTCATTACTTCTCTCTTCTAGTTCATCAGAATCTGTTTTATCAATCCAGAAACAGTCTCCAGTAGAATCAGAAAGAAGATCACAGAGGTTATTGTCAGAGAAGTTCCAGTCCTTAAGATTCATCACTCCAAGTCTCCACTCCCAATCTTTAGGCGGACCAACAATATGCTTCATATCGCGAAGGATACAAGGAACATTGTAATTATCACAGTCAGGGTGAATCAGAACCAAGACCTCTTGATCCTTATCCGATTTCCGAAGATTATCACACTTCTCCATCCAATCTATTATGGTCTTCTTAATAAAATCGTAGATATGGTCAGAAATTCCAGAAATTTCTATACTAATTCTAGTCCCTTTCTCGTATACATCAGCATATTCTTTATCAACTATGCTGTTGATGAAAGTTTCATTATTGAGGTCAGAAAATTCTGGCTTCTTAAGGATCTTAAATACGCACTGCCAAAAGTTATCAGAACAGTCATCGATAACTAAATATCCTGAGGACTCTCCGCGCTCATCATCAATAAAAAATTCATTGACAAAGTACTGACCTCTTAAGAAGTAGTACTCATAGGTCTTTTTTCGATCTTCCCAGATAAATCCAGGTAGATCAGATTTTAGTTTCTTTGATAATTCTTGTTTATTCATAAATATAGTCTCTAAGAATGTTTTTAATTATAAACAGTGCTTGTTCATTACTTGGGTTATCGTCGCCTGGTTCAATGATATTTCCAAGCTCTTTCTGTTTTTCTATTATATCTTCTAGGTCTGGCTTCTTCCCTCCATAGTATTTCCAGGCTATGTGAGAATCAATTAAAGGCCACAGACGCTTCTTTATAAACTCTTCTATGTTCATATATCTAAATCCTCCTTTGTCGAATCTATTATTTCCTGCATCTCCTCTTCTGTCAATTTTTCAGGCACAAGATCACTATAGTCCTCTCCGGCGGTCATTCTTCTACGTATTTCTGTCGAAGATATTTCTCTAGGCTTTTCTGCTATTATTGTTATATTAGCACCGGGATGTTTCTTGTAGGTATTTCCTATTATCTCTATCGAATCATAGCCGCCTCTAGGAAATACAATCATTCCGAAATCACAAAGTATCTCCTCTCCGTTTCTCCATCTTCGAATTTTATCAAGACAGTCTATTCCCGAAACATAGAGAACCTTATAATCCGGATACCTCGCCCGTATTTCTCTCAGGGTATCGACGGTCCAGATAGGCGGTGTTCGGGAAAATTCAATATCACTGACCTCTACTTTATCAGAGAGCTTATATTTCCAGACTGCATTTTGAACCGCCTCTAATCTTTCCGTCGGGGTTTGAATATAGAGGGAGGGCGATTTTCCCGGATTCTGAGGACTTACTACGACCAGAATCTTAGAAATCCACGGTATCCTATGTAGCTCCTGGATTATATCTAAGTGGCCGAGGTGGAAAGGATTAAAACTTCCACTATAGACAGCTAAGATTGGTTTATTCATTCATCTAAGAGTTTAAGAAATGCATCTTCATCATATGCCAAAGACTCTCCACGCTGTAGTCTCTCCTGATTTGCGGCCTTCATTGCTTCAAGTTTTATCTGGCGGTCTGTGGTTTCTTTATATATTCTTGCAGCTCTTTCTAAGCGCTTAGAATATTCAATCTCTCCAACTGTTAACATATGGCCTCTAATCTTTAGGTTCATTGAGTTTTCTACCACACATAGGACAGTAGTGGATATGAATTTGTGATATTTTCTTAGGACCATAGAGAATTGACATAAACCCTCCATCATTTCTTCTAAGTCCTATTGGTGTGTCTACTTCTACCTGAACCGTCAAATCAGGTTCATCAAAGATAGCCTCCTGTGATTCCCGTCCTTCGTCTCTTCTATGACAGTACGGACAAGTTTCGGGCTTTGGAGATTCAGGTGCTTCTTGCTTATCTGGCCTCTGAATAGCTCTCTGAATTAATCTGAGCTTAATCAACAACTTCTTAGCCCCATCAGAAACTTCAGAGTCTACCTTCTCTACTATTATATCTTTGAGGGCACTAGTATAATTGGATAGCTTGAGAAGAGATGCATTCTCTTGGAAGTCGGCTATAGCAGAGTCGTATAGGTCCTGAATAGAAGTAATATTTTTATTTTCTAATCCATGCTTTTTCAGGATTTCTTCAAATTTGTCTTTTTCAATCATAATTTGTTATTTTTTCATTCATTTTTAAGGTTTTGGGGCAAAAATCACCAAAATCACCCACTTTTTGAGCAATTTTTTCAGGAAAGCCTTATATATGATAAAGATAATTGTTCCTGAAGTATTTAGAGTATTTAAGAGAAATTGTCTTTATCTTTAATTTTGAATCGAGATATTTATGAAAAGAAACGACAGTAACTTAATTGAAAAATTGTTTGGAGCAAGTTTTGGAAAGAAAGGTTTGATTCCATTAAAGTCTAATATAGTCAGAAACGGAAACCCTGGAAAACATGGATTCAACCCCATCGGACATTCAAGCTCCTCACCTTTTTCTAATGCAGATAGGAAGTCGCCGCTCTTGGGAAATTACTCGAGCTCCAATCTCATGTCGTCTTATCTCGATAAAATTGGTGAGCTTCGAGGATACCAACTACTGGATATTTCAAAGCTAGCAACGAACTTCTTTTCAGACTATATCATCAACTTTCTGGCCGACGAAGGAAATGGAACCCAAGTAGTTACAATCCTGAATGAAGATGGAAGTACTGATGAACAAAAAACTGAACGAATAAATGAAATTCTGACAAAGGACATCAGAATATTTGATTACCTAAGAGATCACGTACAAGATTATGTTTTCTATGGTGACTATTATTCTATGCTTAAATCCTACAAAGATGAGCAAGGTCACACTAGATTCAGAGTCGAAGAGCTTTATGACCCAATTGCTGTTATCGTCAAGAAGAAAAAATCTAAAGACGGTGATATGGAAGAGGTATTTCTAGCGAGAGGAGATGATAACTGTATGTATGAAATCCCTCAGAATGAAATTATCTATATGGCTTCCAATAACCTCAGACTTGTCAATGACCTACGGGAAGACTGGAAAGAGAGGGAAAAACAGCTACGGGAAAGGCCTAAAGAAGGGAAGAAAGAGAATAGAGAGAAAGTTATGCAGCGCGAGTCCTACACTGCATCAGAGCCATTATTCTATTCGCTAATCTTAAAAGTCAAGGAATTAGCAGTCAAAGAGCTTCTTGTTTCTCTCATTAGCCTACGAGATTTATCAAGCATCCAAATATTCCTTCTTCAAGTTGATAAATCCGTTCCCCTTGAAGCAGCAAATGAATTATGTGCAAGAGCTACTAAACTTGCAAATAATACAAACGAGTTAAGCTCCTTCCTCACATCACAGTTCGATGTAGTATCTTTCATCGAGAACACCTTAACTCAGTCTGCTAAATTTATACCCGACTACAATTCAACGCTTGGAGGTAAAAACGCACTCCTTCCACTTGATAAACTTAGTGATAAACTCCTTGACATTATGCAGTCCGTCGAGACTTGTAAAAATAATGTCCTTGGTCCACTAGGTTTGCCATCTACTATCTTAGATTCAACATCCGGAAGTAAATGGCAGGTTCTTCAACAATCCGAGCGTGCCAATTCCAGAGTAGCTACGTATATGTCGGGAATTAAAGACTCTGTAACTAATCTTGTATGTACTCTCTATAGGGTTTTATATAATGAGGAACTGGATCCAAGTCAGGTTAAGCTTCATATTAGTGAAAAGACTAGTGTTGAATATAATAACCAGATTAATCAGTCCGAATCTATCAACTCTCTTGTTCAGGGTGTCTCTGGTATTGTAGTTAATGCACTTCAGACCTTAGATACTGCTGCGCCATTCATCAATCCTAAGGCGTTCTTAGAGTACATCCAGAACCTCCTAAAGGATATAGACCCGAACACAGAAGCTCTTGTCGATGATACTTCTATTCAAAACTACTTAGCAGTTCTTAAGTCAAAGATGCAGATGCAGTTTGAACAACAAGGAATGGATTCTAGCATTGTCGAACAAATATTTAATCCAGTGACAGAAGAACAGAAAAATCAACCTGGCCTATGATAAACGATAATGAAAAAACTTCTCTGCCTCAGAAGGAAGACAGAGGCGGAAGATATAAAAACAAAATTATGAGATGTCTTCCATGTTTTGCAATTACCGCACTCGAATGTGCCATTATTACTGGGCTTGTATATTGTATGATAGCTATATTTAAATATTCTCCAACTTTAGGTCTAGTAATATTGTCTATTTTATGTCTTATCTGTATGGCTGGGTGGTCACTTATAAGCTGGAAAAAGAGAAAGGATAAGAAAGATGGTTATATTGAGAAAGAGGGATAAAGTATTTACCCAACAAGGAGAGCAACCAAACTCTAATGATCTTATGATTCAGCAAATGAAGCTTCAAAAACAAGCAATGGAAACTCAGAAGCAGAGAGAGAAGCTAAGATCAGAAGAAGCGAGGAAGAGAATGCTAATGATGCAGAGATTACAAAAACAGGAAGACGAGAAAGACGATAAGGAGAGAGATGATCAAATAAAGGCTAAAAAGATTGAACAAGAAAACAATAAACCTGAGAATCAAAGCCTATATAAATCTAAATCCAAAATTGTCACTCCTATTCCAATGAGAGGATAATATTATGAACGAACTAAAAGAAAAAACTTTCACCGAAGGTCGTGAAAATGCACTTCAAGAAAGAGATCGGGAAGAAAAATATAATCCGAATAAAGAACTCCCTGATTCTGATTGGACGAAAGATATTAATTTTGAATAATAAAAAAAATCATATTCTAAGTTCCCTTGATTGTGGAACTTAGGATCCAGTTAGATAATAAAATAAGCAAATTATGATAAACAGTATGAATCCGTTTTCTGGAGATTCTGATCTACGAAGACAAATCTTATCGAAAGAAGGAAAACTTGATCCAGATTCTTTTGTAGATTTTCCAGATGATCAAGAAAGTGGACAGGATCTTAGAAGTATAATAACTAATGCACCGGCCATTCCAAAGAGTGCAAAAACAGTTATTCATGATGCCTCAGCTCTAGCAAGAACAGAAAGAGAGGCAAAGGCAAATGAAATAAAATTAGCCATGAATGAGGTCTTAACTAAATATAATCAAGAATATGGACTAGATCTTAACCTAAATCTTGATTCTATGTCTGATTCCTTGACAGCAATAGCAACTCCAGAGAAGAGAAAAGTCCTAGAACTGTATCTGTCGGAGGTAATGCAAAGTATAAGACCAATTCTATATCTTAATATAATTCAAAAGCTCTGGCTAGTTATAGATAATGTCCTAAGTCCTGAAAAACTCTTAAATAGTCCTGATTTTAATTCTGCCGACATGCTCCTGGTGGTAGACAAACTTATTGGATATATCACAACTTTAAACGACATGTTTAATGAAATTAGAATTAAGGATTCTGATCAGGTACTTAAAAAACTTAGCGAAGATAAAAATGATGCAACACTTGATAGCCCAGAATCTAAAGCAGCTATCGAAGAGTTTATGAAGTTATTTAAAAAAGAAAACCTAGAAAAATAATAAAACAATATGTCATCCTACGCAGGACAAACAGCACTTACTGCACTATGGAATAAAGTAGTAGCAGTCTTAGCAGGAAAAGCAGATAGATCTTCTGTATATTCAAAGGCAGAGGTAGATTATAAATTAGCTACAACATATGGACTTAGTGGTGGAGGAAGTGGAAGCTATGTTACTCTTTCCGGAACAGAGACCATTTCCGGCGCTAAAACATTTACAGCAACTGGAAATGTATTTTACTCACAAGGTATAAAAATAAAAAGCACTAGTACTACAAGTTATTATGCTACTATATACAATACAAAAGCTGCAAATACGTCTGTATATATGCCATATAATAGCGGAGCTAATTATCTTTTAGGTAGAGGTTCTGCTACCACAACAGCCAATACTATTCCATATTATACAAATACTACAGGTGGTATGAGTGCGATAACAATGAGAACGGCATCTGGTGGTATGATGAGCAACTCTGATACTGAGATTCCGACTTCTGCTGCTATAATTACCTATTTACTATCTAAAGGAGTTATTTCATCACCTTAAAAATTATGAAACTATATCGACAAAAATCATTTTCTTCCTTAGGAGAAGACGTAGTGTGTGAGTTCCTTGGCCGTCTTAGTGGTTTTATTCATAGAGCCAAGACTCTACATTGGTCTGCAAAAGGAAAGGATATTCATGAATATTTAGACAGTTTTTGGAAGGAACTTTATGAATTCCAAGATACTGTAGCTGAAGGATGGATGGGAATAGAAGGTAAAATTTCCGACCCTTTCAGCATACCTTGTGTCCCGGCCGATGAGCTTTACCCTATGGATTTTATTCGTGAGGTAGAAACGCGGGTACTAGACTTTTATAACCTTCTTCCGGCCGATGATCCAAGGTATAAAGGATTGTCTGGTGAGGTTGAAGGATTTATACAGGAAATAGAAAAATATAAATATCTCTTTGGTCTTTGCTATGAAAAAGAAGGAGAGAAAGAGTTTAGCGAAAAAAGATCTAAGTCTGAAAAATTAGAGGACGCAGTAAATATAGCTGGAACCGGTGTTGCTGGTCTTGGTTTAGTTGAATCGCTTAGATATGGAAATGCCAAAAATAAGTTAGCTGGAAAATATAAGACAGCTAAAGAGATGGAAGAAGCTCTTGAGGCAGGAAAAGACTTGAAGAAAGTTGGAAAATTAAATATAAAAAAATCTAAGATAGAAGACGAAATAAATAAACTCAAAGCAAAGTACGGGAAGATCTCTGAGAAAGATCTTGAGTCTGCTCTTAAAAACGGAAAGTACCTCAGAGAAGATACTGCAAAAACTTTAAAAGAGTTTAATAATTCTACTGTAGGAAAAACTCTTCGAAGAGAGAAAAGAACCAAAGCAGCACTTATCACTTCTGCTGGATTACTTGCTGCTGGAACTGGACTTGGAATGTATAATAAAGCCAAGAAAAAGAAATCTAATAAAGATAAATAATATAGAATATGGAAATAAGACGTAAAGTTTTCTCTCTTCTACAGAATGAGAACGGAGAAGAAAAGTTATTTAGCACTAATGAATTTGAGCTTCAGGAACAAGAGAATGAAAAACTCTTCTCTACCGGAGATCCTGAACTAGATGATATTCTAGAAGAAGTCTATTATAGTGGTATCGAAGATGGATATGAATATTTTAACTACGAACAAAGAGAGTTTGGTAGAAGAAAATGGAATCAAAGAAATAATATAGCAAACTCTCAAATCCAGGCAGCCGGGAAATCTGCAGAACTCTTGGATAATGCTGGTCGATTCGCTAAAATAGCTCCAGAAATTAAAGAAAAATACAATGGAGATATTGATAAGTGGCTAGAATCTCTAAAGAAAGAAGGAAGACATAATGAATTTAAGAAATATAATGGAATGTTCAAGACCGGTGCACAGAGAGAAGGTCTAGAGCAAGTTTTAAAAGGCATTGATCCTTCAAAAACAGAAATAGTAGAAAAAGCTGCTCGTTCTGCAGAAACTGCAGTTGAAAGAGGTGCTGATGCCACTGCTGCTTACGGAAAAACTCGTCAATCCGTACAAACAGGTGAAGGCAATACTTTTGAGACTGGTGGAAAAAAAGTTAATGCTAAAATCGACAATACGGGGTCCGCAACTGTTACTACACAAGCAGGAAAACTAGAAGGAGAAAGATATACAAAAACCCAATCTAAATCAAATAAACGAAGAGCTAATGTAGTAAATCGAGAAGCATCCATTCCAGAAAATAATACAAAAGTCGGCACAAGACAGAGAGGATCTGTTCCTAGTAAATTTAAAACCAAGAAAAACCCAAGTGTTATTCAGGGAGAAATAAGAGACGTTGTTGATACAGAATCTCTTGGAAAAAATAAGTCTACTTTCTCAACTATTAAAGGCGGAAAGGTTGATAATGCACAGTCTTTTAATAATATAAAAGACACCAAAGGTAATGTATTTGGAATAAAAGGAGAAACACAAATTAGCAACGGTATTACCTCGACAACTAGAAAGACAGGACGAAAATCTCTCTTTGAGAAAGCCGGAAAATGGGCTAAGAATAATAAAGGTAAAGCTATATTAATTGGAACAGGACTGGTTGCAACCGGCGTCGGTACTGGAATCGCTGCTAAAAACAACAAAAATAAGAGAGGTTCTGCAAGAGCCTAATAAATCTAAAAACAAAAATAAAGCTATGATTACGGGAAAACAGCTTATTGAGTCTTTTGAAAAAGATGAAAAACTCTTTTCAACTGGAGATTCAGAATTAGATGATATTCTAGAAGAGGTATATTATTCTGGTATTGAAGATGGATACGAGTACGCTCAGAAAGAGTTTGCTGGTCCAAAATCTATAAAATCTCAGAAAAAAGTTACTACAAAATTCTTTAAGTTAGTTAAGGAATATAAAGAAGCCGGCATGAGCGCCAACGAAGCTTGGGCAAAAGCCCAAAAGAAAGTATTAGGAACAAAGGCCGGGAGAAAATCTAAAGTTATACATGACTCTGGTGCAGAAGTTCCTGAACAGATTACTGAACATGCACAAAAAGTGTATCGTAAGTATATGGGAAAGTAATAAAATAATTCTATAGAGGTTTGAATGTACCTCTATAGGATCCAATTCAATTTTAAAATCAAATTATACGAATATGAGATGTAAATGTAGAGTTCTGAGCGTCGCTGGGATACCAGCATCAGACGGCAGTATCGTGAGCCAGGACGTGATGGAAGCTTATCTACGAAGTGAAGAGTGTCAGAATGCCCTAGAGATGCATAAGATG
>JAEEGL016008205.1_pt1 | contig 15463 bp, 7 predicted proteins | sample 9134231 | NCBI WGS metagenome assembly JAEEGL01 (sample SAMN16246548, study PRJNA631951) | gut metagenome | biome: gut microbiome; feature: rumen; material: fiber-attached | host: Bos | place: Iran: Karaj | collected 2018-10
ACTCTCCTGAGGGTTCACGATGACCTTGGATGACGACTGGGGCTTCTTGTAGGTAGTGACGGGTTCACCCTTCTTACCCATAATCGGCCAGCCTGACGACCAGTCGACAGGATTCAGGTGTACCACGCGACCATAAGCCTCCTTGTCTTGGAAGTGGATAAACCAGTCCTCATTATATTTATTATGTACCCACGCGCCCTGGTGAGGGCCGTTGATCTGGGTCTTGCCCTGAGCCAGCACGATTTTATGCTCATAGGGACCGTACGGACTCTTGCTTCGCATGGCCAGTTGGAAGCCATCGGGCACACCACCGGCAGGACACATAATCCAATACCAGCCGTCACGCTTATAGAACTTCGGTCCCTCACAGGTACGATTCTCCGTGCCATTACCGTCGAACACGATGACAGGCTGTCCAATAGGATGCGTACCATCAGCCGATAACTCTCTAACTGTCAATACAGAAGCATACTTCGCTCTTGAATTAGCCCATCCATTTACCAAGTAGCAGCGACCATCCTCATCCCACAGTGGTGTCGTGTCGATATAGCCCTGACCCTTAATGACGCAGACGGGAGCCTCCCACTTACCTGCAGGGTCTTGCGTTTTCACCATCATTACGCCGAAGTCGGGGTCACCCCAATAGATGTAGTACCAGCCCGCATGATAGCGGATGCTCGGTGCCCAGACGCCATTGCCGTGCTGAGGTGTATTGAAGTGCTCAATCAGTTTGTCATCACCCTCATAAAGCATGTCGAGGGCATAACCAATAATCTCCCAGTTTACTAAGTCCTTTGAATGCAGGATGGGTAAGCCCGGCGTACATTGGAACGACGATGCTGTCATGTAGTAGTCCTCGCCACTGGGACCGACGCAGACGTCAGGATCAGAGTAGTCGGCATTAATCACGGGGTTGGTGTAGGTGCCGTCGCCATTGTCGGGGCTCCATACTTGTGAACGATACTGGCCCACCATCGTCATGGGCAACACAGTCAAAAGGGTACAGATTAGTTTTCTCATCATTATTTGCTTTGTTGTTTGTTTGTGCTTGCAAAGTTACACATTTATTATTATATAAAGGTATAAAATGCTCCTTTTTTGGTGGAGATTCGTTCCCAAAAGGCCAAAAAACACGATTTTGCGCAAAAAATCCACCACTTTGTGACAATACTCCACCTCACATTGGAGGAAAAAGTATACCTTTGCAACGGAATAAGTAAGAAACAAGTGGTGAAATGACACGTAAACGTTTTACATAGAAATCTTAAGAAATATTCACGTATTCCAAAAATATTGCGTAACTTTGCAGTCAAAATATATATTTTTGTTTAATTTTATAAAAACTACTAATTTTATGTCTGTTAAAATGAAGAGTATTTCTCGGATGGTACTGACTGTAGCATTCCTGCTAATGGCATGTGGATTGCAGGCTCAGACCATTACTGGTACGGTGAAGGACTCGCAAGGCGAGGCAGTCATTGGAGCCAGCGTACTTGAGAAAGGTACAAAGAACGGCGTAGTAACCGATTTCGACGGTAACTTCACGCTAAAAACAACAGGTAAGAATTCGTTGGTGATTTCTTACATTGGTATGAAATCCAAGACGGTAGATCCGAAGGGCCAAAGCCACATCGACGTCGTCTTGGAGGATGACAACACCACACTGAACGACATCGTGGTCATCGGTTATGGTGCAGTGCGCAAAAAGGACTTGACGGGTTCTGTAGCCACAGTAACTGGTCAGGACCTGGTAAAGGTTCCTGTGTCAGATGTCACTGAGGCGCTGACTGGTAAGATGGCCGGTGTCAACATCACCACCACCGACGGTTCGCCCGATGCCGACATTCTGATTCGTGTACGTGGTGGCGGTTCTATCACCGGTGACAATTCTCCTCTGATTGTTATCGACGGTTTTCAGGGTGGTAAACTCAATGACCTGTCTCCAAACGATATCGAGGATATTACCGTACTGAAGGATGCTTCGTCAACAGCTATCTACGGTTCGGAAGGTGCCAATGGTGTAATCCTCATTACCACCAAGAGCGGTAAGGCCGGTAAGACCCAGATTAACTACAACGGCTATATCCAAACCAAGAAGGTATCAAAGCGCATCGACGTCATGAATACCTATCAGTATGTGATGTCTAACTATGAGTATGCCGCTCTGCGTGGCGAAAGCGCTTTAAATTCTTTCTATAAGCAGTTTGGCGTGTTCGACGACCTCTATCTCTACAAGAGCGTTGGCGCTATTGACTGGCAAGACGACATGTTCGGTGGCAGCACCACTTCACAAAGTCATAACATCAGTCTGCAGGGTGGTACAGAGAAGACCAAGTTCAACCTGTCTGGCACTTACGACTTCAACTCAGGTTTGCTTCCCAACAACGACTACGGACGTTATTCACTGCTGTTCAAGTTGAATCACGACATCAACAAGAGCCTGAAGTTCTCGATGAACATTCGCTTAAGCGATCAGGAAGCTAACGGTCAGGGTACTCAGGGTGGAACCTACAAGGTTCGTACAGAGAATGCCCTCTATGGTGTTGCTACTAAGGGTCTGTCAGGCATGGTACAGCCTGATTTCTCAACCATGTCGGATGATGAAATCGATGAATGGCAGCGTGCCAACATGTCACTGGCCGAGCAGTCAGAGCAGTACTGGCGTCGTCGCAACAACCGTCAGTTCGTATTCAACGGAGCCCTCGATTGGAAAACACCTTTAAAAGGTTTGACAGCTCACATTGAAGGTGGTTATACATACGCATTCAACGAGACGAAGAACTGGTATGGTCCCACCACGACTCAGGCTTCTTATAAGAAAGGTATGCCTCTGGCAGACTGGACTAAAGAGAATTCCAGAAGCATTCGTGAAAGTGCTAATCTTACCTATGACAAGAAAATTGCCAAGATTCACCATTTCAATGTAATGGTTGGTCAGGAGTATCGTTCTACTCGTAAGGACAACAGCTATATGAGTGGTATCAACTACAGCAAGGCTTTCAGTGCAGAGGATGTATTTGCTAACTTTGGTCTGGGAGAAATGGAGTCAATGACAGGTTATGTTGCTCCCAACGAAAACAAGGTATCATTCTTCGGACGTTTGAACTACACACTACTCGACCGTTATTTGCTGACTGTCACTATGCGTGAGGATGGTAGCTCCAAGTTTGCCGATGGTCATCAGTGGGGTTTCTTCCCCGCAGCAGCCGCTTCCTGGCGCATCATTGAAGAGCCATGGATGGAGAGCACACACTCTTGGTTGTCAAACTTGAAACTCCGTCTTTCATATGGTAAGGTCGGTAACGACAAGTTGCCCAGTTATATGTTCATGCAGACATATGAGACCAACAGCGGTTCAAAGCGTTATGGTGTAAATGAAAAAGCTAATACCCATCAGTCTGTTAAGAACATTTTGGCAAACCCACTGCTCACATGGGAAAAGCGTACTACCCGTAACCTCGGTTTGGACTTCGGTTTCTTTAACGAGCGTCTGACTGGTAATGTGGACTTATATTGGAACGACACCGATGACCTGCTGATTAATCACAATATCGCAGCACCTGGTTATACCACAGTTTGGGAGAACTCAGCTTCTACCAGCAACAAGGGTATCGAAATTACTTTGAATGCAGCTATCATCCAAAAGAAGAACTTCAAGTTGAATGCCAATTTCAACATCGGCTTCGACAAGTCTGAGGTGAAGGCTCTTGGTAACGGTTTGGATGAAATGACGTTCGCTTCAGGTTGGGCAAGCACCGACAATAAGAACCAGCAAGACTATATCGTACGCGTAGGCGATCCTATTGGTTTGGTCTATGGTTGGAAAGCTGACGGTTACTACACTACCGCAGACTTTGAGAGCTACGATCCTGCTACTGGCAAGTATAAACTGAAGGAAGGTGTTCCCACTGTAGACTTCCTCGGCGGTACGATTGGTGTTCGTCCTGGTACTATGAAGTTAAAGGATTTGAATGGCGATGGTGTTGTTGACGCTAATGATATTACCGTTATCGGTGACACCAACCCCGACTTCCTCGGTGGTTTTGGTCTCAGCGGTGAGATATACGACTTCGACTTCAATGCCAACTTCACCTACAAAGTGGGCAACCAAATCTACAATGCGAACAAGATTCAGACCTCTTCTCGCTATCGTAATGGTAGCTACCCCAACCTCCGCGAGACGATGAGTCCTACCAATGCTTACTCGTATATCAATCCTGAGACAGGTGCCCTACTGACCACATTGGAAGACCTTGCCTACTGGAATGAGGGCGGAAACGGACGTGGTGCAAAGTCTATCTGGAGTCCGTTCTCTACGGGTGACGCAGTGGTTGTTCCTACAGACTGGGCTATGGACAAGGCATCGTTCCTTCGTCTGCAGAGCTTGACCGTTGGTTATACAATTCCTAAGAAAATCATCAAGAAGATTGGTTTCGAGCGTCTTCGTCTCTATGTGACAGCAACAAACCTGTTCTGTATCACCAACTATCCTGGTTTCGATCCTGAAGTTAGCTCGTATGCGCGCAATAGCAGCTATTCTGGCCTGACTCCTGGTATCGACTTCTCGTCATATCCTAAGAGCCGTGCTTGGACCTTCGGTATCAATGTAACGATGTAATTTCTAGAAAAGACACCAAAGTCCTAATAATAATAAAGAAAGACAATATTATGAAACTGAAGAATAAATATATAGCAATAGCAACTCTGGGAGTGCTTGGTCTGACATCTTGCAGCGACACCCTGAACGTGGAAGCGCCTTCACAGATGGACCAGAATATGATATACGGCTCTACCGAGTTTGCAACCAACGCCATTAACGGCGTATATGTATTGTTCGGTGAAGACCCCTACACTTCTCGTATGTGCGGTGTATGGATGCAGAACACCGATGTGGAGGCTATGAGCGTACAGGAAGCCGTAGCCACCAACCACCGCCAGGCCGTATGGCCCTTGCAGAGTCCAGGCAATGAAGGTTGGGGCGATGTCAAGAAGGTATGGGACAACAACCTGCAGGCCATCGAACGTGCCAATCAGGTACGTGCCGGTGTCGATGCAAGCAGCATTGGCAGTCAGGATGAGATGCAACAGATTAAGGGTGAAGCCACCTGTCTGAAGGCTTTCCGCTACTACCTGATGTGTAACTTCTTTGGTGACGTTCCCTACTATGATGTAGCCGCTAAATGGGGTGAAGAAATCGACAAGCCCCGTTGCGACAAGAACATCATTTACAGCCGCGTTCTACAGCAATTGGTAGACATTGAGCCTAAAATGAAATGGAGCGATGTTAACACTGGTGGTATTGAACGCATGAATCGCGACTTTGCTATTGGTCTGATTGCCCGTCTGGCACTATTCCGTGCAGGCTATGGCATGACCATGGACGGCACCATGAAACGTGCAGACGACTATCTCACGGTGACTAGTGACTCGCTGACTGTTACTTATACCGATCAGGCTGGTGTCCAGAAGACCGCTCAAACCTATAAAGACTACTATCAGATGGCTAAGGACTACTGCCAAAAGCTGATTCAGTTGAAGCCACGTGAGTTGTATTCCAACTTCGAGCAGTCGTTTATCAATGAGATGAACTACTCACCTGAGAATAATGCCGAGGTGCTTTATGAGGTCGCATTTGTTGAGACCTATGGTGGTGATATCGGCTGGAGTTTTGGTGTTCCCAACACTGGTACGTGTGCGAAGGGTAACACAACTGCCCAAGTAGCTATTACTCCTACATATTATATGTCATTCGCCGACAACGACAGCCGTCGCGACATCTGCTGCGCTAAATATCAACATAATGCAGACACCATACAGGCTGTTGCTTCAACAGGTCTGTATGCAGGTAAGTGGGACCGTGCACGTGCTGCTAAGGACTTAGGTTCGTCTTCGTCAAAAGGTACCGGTATCAACTATCCGCTGATGCGTTACTCAGATGTTCTGCTCATGCTGGCCGAGGCTGAGAACGAGCTGAACGGACCAACGTCCCTTGCCAAGGAGATGCTGACTAAAGTACGTGCCCGTGCTTTTGCCAACAGTCCGACATATGCAAACGATGTGACCAACTACGTAGCAAATCTGACTACTAAGGAAGCTTTCTTCAACGCCATTGTCGACGAGCGTGCTTGGGAGTTTGGTAGCGAAGCACTTCGTAAGTTCGACCTTGTTCGCTGGAACCTCTATGCCAAGAAGATTGAACAGGCTATGCGTACCGCTATCTGCTGGGGTATTTCAACCAATGCCGACCTGATGGCTCTCGACGAGGTTAAGCAGAAGTATCCTGAAGCCATCAACTATACCACATGGGCCGACAAGCTCTATTATGTAAAGGCTGGCAAGGATAATCTGAAGAGCGATATCAAGTGGCTCAACGAGAAGTATAAGATTGAAGACACCAATTTGACAGAAGGCTGGCAGTCTGTTAACTGGGGTTCTAACATGATTAAGAAGACCACTACTTACGTAACAGCCAAAGGCTCTTATACCAACGTGAAGAAGACCGTCAACGGTGATGGCACCGTACTCTACCAGTTGAACAACGACAAGAACTCAGACAAGTATCTGGAAGAGATTACCGTCAACGAGGGTGATGCAAGTGGCATTACCAAGAAAGATGTCTATTCCAACAGCGACTACTTCACCCGTCTCTATCGCGGCTACAACAAGGGTGCACTGACGGGTAACGGTGTTGTTCCCTATCTGCTGTGTATCAACACGGAGACCCTCTCTGCAAGTAAAGTTCTTAGCAACGAAGGTTACCACCTGCTTGATCCATTCATGGATAAGGGTACCAATGTTGAGATTGCTACGATTGAAAAACCTTACAAATAATATTTAGGAAACGAATATGAAAAAGATTATAAAGAGCCTGTTGCTTTTGGCAACAGTAACCACAGGAACCATGGGATTCGTTGGCTGTAGCAGCGACGATGACCTGCCCGCAGCCGATGCTCTGTTCCGTCCTGTCATCACTGAGAGTGGCAACATTGAGCACTTCCTTGATGACAACAAGGTTCCGTACATGACTATCAAGTGGGACAACTATAAGGATGCCAACCAGTACACCATCAAGATTGAAGCTATTGACGGCAGTGATGTACGCGAGATAACCATCGACACCATCGCTTGCAAATTCGATAAGCTGCAATACGACAAGGAGTACACCATCTACCTGTCTGCTGCCAACACAAAGAATGGTTTGAAGTCGAAACCTTTCACGCTGACTACGACTTCGCTTGACTATCCAACCAAGCTGAGCTCGCCGGCCTCTACCGACCTGATTGATACGCAGGCCCGCATTAAGTGGAGCGGTGTGAGCTACGACTCACTGCAAATCTGGAAGGATAGTAACGACTCGCTGATTGCCACAGTTGCACTGACAGAGGCCGACAACGAGGCTGGTGAGGTTATCGTCCGCAATCTGGACTCGAAGACTACCTATCGCGCTATGGCATTTGCCAACGACACCTATCTGGGCAAGAAGCGTTTCACGACCACAGCTCCTGAGAGTCTGTCTGGCAACGTTGTCGACCTGCGCGGTTTGGACGAAAAGGCAAGTCTGAAGTGGGTTTCTACCGCTAATCTCGACTCTCTTGTAGGTGTTTATCCTGACGAAGATATCACCATCGTTCTGCAGGGTGGCATGCACTATCGTCTAGAAACTGTCAAACTGCCAAGTACTAAGGGAACTATCAAATTCTTGACAGGTCTCTCACTGGAAGGCAATGCTATTTGGAATGTTACAGGTAACTTTGACTTACCAAGTGGAGTGCAGTTGGGTGGAATCGCCTTCGAAAAGATAGAGTTTACCGATGACGAGAGTAAGCCCAAGACCGGTGGCAACTATGGTGGAACCTATCTCTTCAATCCACAAAGCGATGCTGTTGTTGGAACCATCTCTTTCAAGTCTTGCACTGTAAGATACAAGCGTGGCGTTCTTCGTATACGCGCCACAAATGTAGTCGAGAATTTCGAAGCAGACGATTGTATTTTTGAGTATATTGGCGGTTATGGTATTACGAACGTAGACAATAATGGCGCTGCCATTAAGAATATCAAGGTTAAGAACTCCACATTTGCAAACTGCGTCCGTCTGTTTGTTAACACCAAGAGCAAGGCTAATAGCGCTCAGGAAGTAGTAATAGAAAATTGTACCTTCGTCTACTTTGCTGGAGCATCACGTGGATTGATTGAACTTCAAGAAACAGCTATTCCAAAAGGAATCACTGTTAAGAACTGTATCTATGGTTCAGCAGGTGAAGTCCACACTGCTCCACAGGAGGGTATCAAGGGTTGGACTGGAACTGTTGTGCCAACAGTGAGCGACACATTCTTTACAAGCGACCTTGTATGGGCTACCAATGCAGATACTGGCGACCTTGTCAATCCCTTTGCTGGTACCACACTGGCAACAGACACAAAGGGAACCTTCAAGAACCCGAATCCTGAAGGAGAATTAATGCCTGGTGATTATACACTGATCAATCAGAATGCTATTGATGCCAAGGTCGGTGACCCACGTTGGCTGCCATAAGCATCATACTCTATTTAATATCTACGAGGGCAGGCACTACTGATGTCTGCCCTCGTTATTATATTTAATGCAAAACGTAAACCTTTTCGTGGAATAACACAATTTTCCTCGTCTAAAATTTGGTAATAACCTCAGAAAACAGTATCTTTGCAGCAGATATTATTAAAGCAACATAATTTATAACTTAAAAACAAAAAGCGTATGAAGAAAATTTTTACTCTTATTGCAGGTGCCTTACTCTCACTCGGTGCAAATGCACAGACAGAGAAGTATGCGGTAGCTGAAGGTTTTACACCCACTGATAATCAAGAAGTGGATGCGACTACATCAATTAAACTTAAGTTTGGTGCTGATGGTAGTTGGAAAGTCGCTGCGAGTGTAGGTGAAAATGACCCTCGCTTTAGCGATGCTGATGGTTTCCCCCTTTACGTAGTAGGCGGCAACAACCCAAAGACTAGTGCTGACAAAAAATTCACCCCTGGCAACGCAGCAACACTTCCCCAAAAAGGATGCTATTACATTTTCACTGCAAGCCAAAGTGGTGATTTGGAAATTGCCATGAAACTTAATAATAATAAAATTTTCTATATTGCTGATGGAGCCGATGGCCACAATTATTCACCTGATGCTAAACTGACAGACGTCAATGGTACAGAAGTTCAGCTTGGTAGCGATTTGAAGGTAACTTCAGCACTTACAGGCTTTGCAAAAATCGGTATTCAGAAAGACCAATCTCTCTATGTATTCTGTGATGGTTCTAAACTTAGTCTCTTCGGTTTCCGCTTTACCCCAGGTGAAGTTGTTGAAGATACAGGTACGCCACATGAAGCACAGGTATGGGACTTTACTTCTAAGTTGAGCGAAGCTGACAAGACCAATATTACTGCAGACACAAACTGGGAGATTATCGAAAATAAAGATCAAGAGACTGATGAAGTTTTGTCTGTTAACTACAAGAACACACAGAAGCTCGAGAATGCAGTAGTCAAAGCCAATAATGTAGAATTAGAATTGACTAAGGGGTTGAAGTTTAATGCAGGTGCTGGAAAGTTTGAGTATTATGATGGTGAGCGTTTGGCTCATGGTGGTAATGGTCATGGTCCTATTGTTCCCAATTGTGCAAAAGATGATATCATTAAGATGCGATATAAGATAAGCGAAAGTGACCGTGGTTTCAGTGCAGGCAACGCAGAGGTTACAGAAGGCACTCTTATTGGTGATGCTAAGGGAACTTTCGAAGTTACTTTGAAAGTTCTGAAAAAGGGTGATGTCACCTTCGCTTCTGTAAGCGGTGCTGACATTTTAGGTCTTGCCGTCAATGCTGATCTACCAGCAATAACTGATGGCATCAGCACTCTGAAGGTTGTCGACAAGGCTAATGGTGCTATTTACAACCTCGCTGGTCAGAAGGTTAGCAACGACTTCAAGGGTCTGGTTATCAAGAACGGTAAGAAGTTCGTGATTAAGTAATCATTACCCTACTCTATTCATATCCACGAGGGCGAGCCGCACTGGTTTGCTCTCGTTGTTTTATCACGATTCGATCGTTAGACCTAGACTATTTGGTAATACTCCAAGACTATTCGGAAATACTCCGAGACTATTTAGTGATACTCCAAGACTATTTGGTGATAACAATGGAATATTGAAAAATATGATGTTGTTTTTCAATAATGGCAGGTTATCTGAAAATAAGGTCGGGTTATTTCGACCGCACATCACTTTAGGTTGTTTTTCAGGAAAAATTTGGTGGAATAAAATAAAAGTGCTATCTTTGCAAGCAGTAACAAGAACAAACGCTAACAATATGAAAAGACTAATTACAATGATGATGGCTACAGTCCTATGTCTAGTCTGTAGCACAGGACTTACAGCTCAAGTCATCAGCTTCTCAATGGACGAAGAGGCAGCAAGCAAGAACACGCCTGAAGGATGGAACGAGGTGCAATTACCCAAGGACCTGCCCACCTTTACGGAGTCTAACACGTTCTACATCACTAACTATGGTGCGTCAACGACATCGGCTGACAACACCACAGCCATACAAAATGCTTTGAATGCAGCCAAGAATGCAGGTGGTGGCATGGTGGTGATACCCGCAGGCGAATGGCTGAGCAACACTATCAAAGTTGGTTCAAAAACCGTGTTGCATCTCTGCGCTGGTGCTACGCTGAAATGGTTGGCCTATGGCGACAGAAGTACGACAGAAGGCAACAACTTCATCATCAATAATGGCGCACCAACAGACGTAGTCATTGAAGGCGAAGGCAATACCTCTATTATCGAGGGACAAGGAGGACTGTGGTGGCAGCACTACAAAGACTCAGGTGTTAAGCGTGGTGCCATGATTCGCTTTGGCAAGGGCAATCGTTTCCTGTTCCGCAACTTCCGCATGCAGAATGCACCGGGCACCAACCTCACCATCGGACAATCAGGCAATGGTGCACACGCTACGGTACACGACATTGAGATTAAGAACCCATCGTCTTCAGCCAGCACGCCATCGCACAACACCGACGGCATTCCCATCTGGACACAGTATGTAAACATCTACAACTGCATGATTGATACGGGCGACGACAACGTGGTAACAGACAGCAAGGCGCAGTATGTGCATGTTTGGAACTGTGACTTCAAGGCAGGACACGGTGCGTCGTTGGGCAGCTATACACAAGACATGCACCACATTATCTACGAGGGGCTGACCTTTGATGGTACGGACAGCGGGTTCCGCTTGAAATCGAATAACGACCGTAGCGGCGATGTGCACGACATCATCTTCCGCAACTGCACGATGAAGAATGTGGCCAGTCCCATCAGTATCACCTGCTGGTACGACCTGTCGTACGACAAGTTGAAGCCTGAGACGATAGCTAATACCAATACACCAAAGACAGCTACAACGCCCGTGTACCATAATATCCTGATACAGAACGTGACTGCCACAGGCTATAACAATAAGAACAGCAACGACAAGAGCTATAACGGTATCTACATCTATGGTCGCCCTGAGAGTTACGTCTATGATGTGACCTTCGACAATGTGCAGATATCGCACAAGAACGGTGTCCGTCTGTTCTTCTGCAAGGACATCAAGTTCATCAATGGCTGTACGTTTACCAGAACAAAGGACAACAAAACCGTAAAAGCCACTGATGCAGACCTGAGTGCCGTGATGGAGAACTCGTATGAGGCCACCCATTCATGGAACAAGGAATCGTCTGGGATTGGACAGATTTTCGAACTTGAGCATGCCCCCAAAAACACCTATAACCTATTGGGGTATCAGGCCAATAATCCTACGAAAGGCATCTGCATCCAGAACGGCAAGAAAATCGTCATCAAATAACAACAACACAAAACAACATGAAAAAACTACTCTTAACTATCCTATTAACACTGACGGCAACTGTGCTTGTGGCGCAGGTGTTGCCGTATCAGAATGCGAACCTCACAGCCGAGCAGCGTGCTGACGACTTGTTGGGGCGACTGACGCTGGACGAGAAAGTGAAGTTGATGATGGATTCGTCGCCTGCCATTCCACGACTGGGTATTCCTGCTTTCCAGTGGTGGAGCGAGGCCCTGCACGGCATCGGACGAAACGGTTTCGTAACAGTATTCCCCATTACAACTATGATGGCTGCCTCGTGGGACGACGAACTGGTGTATAACATCTTTACGGCAGTCAGCGACGAGGCTCGCGCCAAGAATCAGGAGGCCAAGAAGTCGGGACGCCTGCAACGCTATCAGGGACTGTCGTTTTGGACACCGAACATCAATATTTTCCGTGACCCGCGATGGGGACGCGGACAAGAGACCTACGGTGAGGACCCATATCTGACAGAACGCATGGGACTGGCAGTAGTGAACGGTCTGCAGGGACAATCAGTCAATGGTAAATCGGTAAATGGTAAATATAAAAAGCTCCTGGCTTGTGCCAAGCACTTCGCGGTTCATAGCGGTCCGGAATGGAACCGCCATACTTTTGATATCCAGCAACTGCCTGAACGCGACCTGTGGGAGACCTATCTGCCAGCCTTCAAGGCGCTGGTGCAGAAGGGTAACGTAGCTGAAGTGATGTGTGCCTACCAGCGCATAGACGGTGACCCGTGTTGTGGCAATGCGCGTTATGAACGACAGATTTTGCGCGACGAGTGGGGATTCAAAGGATTGATAACCAGTGACTGCGGAGCCATTCGCGACTTCCTACCTCGTTGGCATAACGTGTCGAAGGACAGTGAGGCTGCTTCAGCCAAAGCTGTGCTGAGTGGCACGGACTTGGAGTGTGGATCGGAATACCGCAACCTTCCAAAAGCCGTGAAGCGTGGCGACATTACGGAAGAGCAGATTAACACCAGCCTGAAGCGCCTGCTCGTAGCCCGTTTCGAACTGGGCGACTTCGACAAGGACGAACTGGTCGAGTGGACAAAGATTCCGTCTTCGGTCATTGCCTCAAAGGAACACAAGCGACTAGCATTGCAGGCAGCCCGCGAAGGTGTGGTACTGCTAAAGAACAACGGGATGCTGCCGCTGAAGTCTGCGATGGAATCGCAGGCCACAAGAAAGGTTGTCGTGATGGGGCCGAACGCCAATGACAGCATCATGCAGTGGGGCAACTACAGTGGCTATGCCACACAAACCATCACTGCCCTACAGGGGCTGCGCCAAGAGTTGGGCAACGTCCCCTACATCCAAGGCTGTGCGCTGACCCGCAACGAGGTGTTTGAGAGCCGTTTCGACAAGATGCTGGCGCCATTAGGTGGCAAGGGTATGCAGGCCTACTACTGGAATAATACCGACATGAAGGGTGACCCCGTGACCAGCGTCGTGATGACCAATCCCATCAATCTGAGCAATGGCGGCAACACGGTGTTTGCACCAGGCGTCAATTTGGAGAATTTCTCTGCACGTTATCTGGGAACGCTGATTCCGACGGAAGACGAGACGCTGACACTGCGCGTAGGTGCTGACGACAAAGTACGTGTATTTGTAAATGGCGACACACTAGTAGACATTTGGAAGGTACGCCAACGTATACAGGAGGCACAGCCCACGCTGAAAGTCAAGAAAGGCGAGACCTATCGCATCCGGATTGACTATGTACAAGAGGGCGGTATGGCTGCCATGCAGTTTGACGTCTGCAAAAAGAATACGCCTACGCGTGAGCAATTGTTAGCCCAGATTGGCAAGGCAGAGACCGTGGTCTTCGTGGGCGGTATCTCACCCCGTGTGGAGGGTGAGGAGATGAAGGTCAGCGACCCTGGTTTCAAGGGTGGCGACCGTACCGATATTGAACTGCCACAGGTACAGCGCGACATGCTACGAATGTTACACGAGGCTGGCAAGAAAGTCGTGTTCGTCAACTGCTCGGGTGGAGCAATGGCAATGGTACCAGAGTTGGAAACATGCGACGCCATTCTACAGGGCTGGTATGGTGGCGAGTGTGGTGGTCAGGCGCTTGCCGAGGTCATAACGGGCAAGGTGAACCCCAGTGGCAAACTGCCTATGACGTTCTATAGAAGTGTGAACGATCTGCCCGACTTCCTCGACTACACCATGAAGAACCGTACGTATCGCTATTTCAAGGGCGAGACGCTGTTCCCCTTCGGCTATGGACTGAGCTATACAACGTTCGACATCAGCAAACCCGTATATAAAAATAATAAGGTGCGCGTGACTGTGAAGAACACTGGTAACGTAGATGGTACAGAAGTCGTTCAGGTGTACATACGTAACACTGCCGATAAAGAAGGTCCATTGAAGACCCTGCGTGCCTACCAACGTGTGGCACTGAAGGCTGACGAGCAACAAACCATCGACATCGAATTCCCCCGCGAACGCTTTGAGGGATGGGACGCCAAGACAAACACCATGCGCGTGGTGCCGGGCAAATATGAAATAATGGTAGGAAACTCGAGTGCTGACAAGGATTTAAAACAAATCCTCGTCAACATCAAATAAGAATTCGTCGAGGGCGCGGCGCTCTTTCTTCGTGGGGCGTCCTGTGCCTCGCTGACGATCAACGAAACCGCTGATACGGTTCATCTCTAACAACTCGTACTGATCGGGCGGAGTGACATTCTCGTAGATTTCAGGCAAGAGCTTAGCCCCTACCCTCTGCTCGATGGTTTTCAGAATCTTGAAAGAATAGGTGACGGGTGGTTTGCGCACGCTGACCACCTCACCCTCTTTCACCATACGTGAGGGTTTGACATTGACACCCTGTATAGTCACACGTCCGTTCTTGATAGCGTCGACGGCTATCGAGCGCGTCTTAAAAATACGCGCTGCCCAGAGCCATTTATCGATTCTTGCCTCGTTCATTGTTGGGGTTCTTTTGGAACTTTAGGTTCTTTAGGGAGTTTCGGACCTTTGCCCAGTTTGTTGTACTGATTCATCGTGATGTCGATGCCTGCGAGGACAAAGCTCTTGATGATATCAACAGCGAGCGTGATGGCAGGCTCCAATTTTTCTCTCTCCTCGGCAGGGAAACGTCCGAGCACGTGGTCAATCTGTGAGCCGACGGGATAGTCGTTGCCGATACCCATACGCAGACGGGCGTACTGCTGTCCGATGAGTTGCTGGATATGTCCTAGGCCATTGTGACCTCCATTCGAACCATTGGCCTTCAGTCGGAACTGGCCGACGGGAATGGCGACATCGTCGCTGATAACCAGCAGACGGTTTTGGTCAATGTTCTCCTTGTTGAGCCAGTAACGAACGGCATTGCCGCTCAGGTTCATGTACGTGGTGGGCTTCAGCAAGAATACTTTACGGCCCTTCAACGACGTCTCAGCGACAAACCCATAGCGCTTATCCTCAAAAACGATATTGGACGCCTTAGCAAAAGCGTCCAATACCATCCATCCTGTATTGTGGCGGGTTTCGGCGTATTCATCGCCCGGGTTACCCAAACCAACAATTAAGTAC
>JAEEGL016468166.1_pt1 | contig 15463 bp, 14 predicted proteins | sample 9134231 | NCBI WGS metagenome assembly JAEEGL01 (sample SAMN16246548, study PRJNA631951) | gut metagenome | biome: gut microbiome; feature: rumen; material: fiber-attached | host: Bos | place: Iran: Karaj | collected 2018-10
GACAGGCAGCATTTGCACACCTGCTTTTCAATGTGTTTGGTGTGATTTGGGTGCTATGCGTGTTTTACCCATTTGTTGGTATGGTATGCAAGATGGCAGGCTAGAACCCTTCTCTTTCGGGTCAAAATGAAAGTCTCCCAATCGTATTAGCACTATTCCACAGATGTTTCAATGTGATAAATACCGCGATTCTCATCGGTTTCATACCACAAATAGAGCAAAATGTAAGGCGGGTCATAAAGGAAATGCCAAAGGTCAAAACAGTTAAACGCCTTCAGTATATTGACAACGGACTGATGGCAACCCCAGAGATTTCAATACTTCAGGCGCAAAAAGAGATTGTGCTCTTTGCCGAACGCTTGCAGCGCATGTTTGGCATGGTGTGCGTCCTACTCGACGAGAAAGAGAAGAAAGAATTTGAACGTCAATACGAACGCATTGCCAAGTACGAAGACATTGCCGACAATATGGAATTCGAAATTGCTTCTTACCTGAAAGAAGTTAGCAACCAACACTTGTCGGACGACTCTAAAAGTAAAATTCGTGGCATGCTTCGCCAAATCAGCGAATTAGAGTCTATAGGTGATGCTTGTTATACACTAGCCCGCGCCATCCAGCACAAGCACAATGGACGTGAGGACTTCACCGCCCAACAATATAACAATCTCCATGAAATGCTGCGCTTGGTGAACGAGGCATTGACTCAGATGATGGTCGTCATCAGTGGACGACGCGAGGATTTAACCATTGATATCTCGCAAGAGATAGAGAATGACATCAATGTGCTTAGAGACAAACTAAGGGCAGAAAGCTTAAACGACGTCAACGAACACAAGTATTCTTACGCCCTCGGTTCTTACTATGACGACATCATAACAAGATGCGAGGAACTTGGCGACTATGTGATGAACGTTATAGAGGCGCGACTTGGAAAGCACTTCCTCACATTCCGTGGCCTGCGAGTGAGTCTTGACCACAAATCTATCACCATCGACGGCATTCCAACAAGTCTCACTCGAACCGAATTCAACTTACTATGCGAACTCCTATCTAATAGTGGTCAGGTATTATCACGACAAGAGCTCATGAACAACATTTGGGATGGTGTTATCGTCACCGAGCGCACAGTGGATGTCAATATAACTCGACTGCGAAAGAAGCTAGGCCCCTATGCCCAAAACATCGTCAACCGTCAAGGCTTTGGCTATGTTTTTGAAAAGAATTGAAAAATGTAGTATACTGAATAACGAGTTTTATGGTAATATTTTTCCCAGCAGTTTCAAGGAATAGATATTTCATGCCGGTATAGGCTCATTAGTAGTTCTATCTTGACCTGAAACATTTCCTGCTAAAAGGATTATACTAAAGATGAATATTGCTAAGCGTTTCATCGATACCATTAACATGATTATATTCCCACTGGGATATCATAGCCTATAAGGCGGAAGGCAACTTTGAAAGGGGTTGCGCTCTTGCGTGGCTTGGGACCGGCGTAGTAGTAGAAAAGGCGCTGCACATCAAAAGTCTTGATAGCCACCAAGCGTGTCTCGCCAGGCTTCAGGTCAACTTCAACTGTAGCCGTGCGCTCGTGAAGCATCTCACCATTCATCTGCGAGTAACGCATGAGTAGGCGTATGTGCGAGATGCGGTGCTTGGTGTTGTTGGTCACGAAGAACGACTCTCGCGAGTCGCTCGCCTTCTTACTATAGCCTTTTAGGGTAACAGCGTTAGGCTCGAGGTCGCGCAGCAGCGAGTCGGGCACCGACGCATCAGGAATCTGCTCCACAATCTGCGAGTTGTTCTTGAGTTGCTTCTGCGTAGTGCGTGTGCGAGCGGAAGCTACTACTGCTACCACCGCCACAAGCGTTATCAATAGGAACAGTCTGTTTCTCATAAATTTTCAGTAAAAACTCACGTGAATACTTAACACTTACTACTTAACACTTACTACTTAATCACAAGTATCTTACTTTATTGAATTTGTTGCCGTTGCCGTCGGCGGGAAAGATTTTTCTGAAGCCTACTGGAAGTTCCTCTTTCTCCACATCGGGAATCACCGAGATACCCTTGAAAAGCGAGGGCAAGAAGCGGGCAAAGTTCACTCGCACTTTCACCTCCCAGTGTGGCGGGTCAAAGGTTAAGGTTGTTGCATCCTTGTTGAGCGTAGCAACACAGTCGAGCGGCCCGCACAGCGTCACCTTGTTGCGTTCGCTGTAGAGCCATAGGCGGTATTTGTTATCAACCGCACTTGCCTCGATATAGCCTATCACCGTGCCAGGAATCAACTCCAGGTCTTCGCTGGCGACAAGCAGCAAGCGATAGCCAATCTTGTGCGACGGCTTGGGCTGCCATCGCTCAATTGCAATGGTCATGTCTTCGTTGGGATAGTACCAAATACCTTCCATTGGCTGAAGGTCGCTCTCCATCAAGCGTTCCATAGCCACTTGCTCATTAAAGCCCGGCACTATCACCGACTGCTCGGGCAAGTCGGTCTTAGCTTGCGCCATAATGAGGCACATCATCAACACTGCAACCGTCAAATACCTCATAAGAATTTTTAAGTTTCTCTGCAGCCAGCAACATGGCATTTATTGCTTTTCCTCCTCCTCAATAATATAGACCTTCATCTCTCCCTTCTCATCGGTCTCTACGCCATTGATTATGACAGGAACGGGCTTTCTTTCGACATTTCCATAAGAGTTGGATCTTTCTCTTTTATAACTTTTCTCGGTCATCAATGACTCAAGATAGGTTTTTGACACCGACTTGGGTTTAGTGACCTCTTTAACAACATCTGCCACTTTAGCTTTTATCGCCTTAGAGATATAATAACGCTTCTTGGCCTTTGTATTAACAATCATCAAGTAGCCATTACTCTTGACTTCTATAGTGCTGTTGTCTTTCAGTTCTGAGCCTTCCGATACTTTATCGTCGTTGCAATACACCTCAAAAGCTTTCTCTACCATGTAGGTAGCGGTTGTTTTAGCCTTAGCTTTTGTTCTCTTAACCTTCTTGGCATCGGTGGGAACTCCCACAATCAAGCATAAAATAATTAACAATAAAACCTTTTTCATTTTTTATTAGTATTAAAGAGTGAATTTTTAAGAATACACCAGTTATGGTTCTTTGATAGCGCCCAAATGGCCCCAATATAAATATTGCGTGCTTCGGATAGCAGTCCCAGCAACAGAAGAATCAAGATAGCATCAACATAACTGCTGTGATGTATGAACAACAGCAAGATGCCCCATGTCACAAGTGCCATGAAGACTATCGTCACAACTCGCAGCAACAGATAGGACCTTGACAGGAATATTGCCCACGGCTCATTTTGATGCGATGTTAGCCAGCGATTCTGCAAATCAACAAGCAACTCAAAGAGGTAACACAGCACAAATGCGATGAGCAGATTGACAAAAAAGCTAGCATAGTGGATGTCGTTGTGATCTCTTACTGTATAGACCGAATAGGCCTGAAGCACCACACCAGGCATCTTGCCTAATGGCGTTTTCCACATGTCGCCTTCATCGGTAGTGGACCCAACGAGCACTATGTGATCTTTTATCAATTCCTCGTTATTCTTGATTGAATCAAATGGCACCACAACAAATTTTGTCTTGAAATCTATTGTGAGCTTTTTGTTTGGCTTAACTTCAGTGCTATCTACAGTTTGAGCCACTGCAACCGGAAACGAGGCCAGCACGCCCTTATCGCCATCCACTAGAGTGAACATTTTCCTGATTGTCTTGTGATTATAATTCACATCATCAAGATTGGAAAAACCTTCTTTTAAACCCAGCTCCTCGGCAAAAAACGACGAACGCTTTTCGGCATAGGTCTTTTTATCAAAGTCATAATCCACGAGCTGAGTGGCCCACACCACTTTGTCGCTGGTATTCAAAGCCGCCTCGAGGAGTGCCTCGTTCTCCTCGGGAGTTCCTTTTATTCCTTTAAAAGTGATATCTACTCCTGCAGCCCATGGCTCCAACGAATCAACCGTTGCTATGATTCTTGCTATTTTGCCACGGTTTGCCTCGTCTTTGATATCAACAATAGTGATGTCTTGATTCACATCGCTGTTCTTGTCGGCAAGACTGAAGAAATAGTCGGTCATCGACATGTCGCTCATGGCATCCTTGAGCGGGTCAAATATTGGGAAGCTCATTACCGCGGCATAGCCCACACCAACCAACACAAACGTCAAAACTGTGATTAGCAAGTGGTCGATGTGGAATATGTATTTCAGAGTTTTTTTCATAAAGCCATTAGGATAACCTTCTATTAGAATGCAAATATACTACAATTTTCCTTATGTAGAAAACAAGTCACTATTTTCTTGTTTGTTTAACTTACTTCGTAGCAAACTTGTAGGTAAGACCGAAGCTCAAAATTTCCTTGAACTGCCAGTATTTCCAGTCCTCGGCCCATGGGCGCGACTTGTCATAGCGCAGGTGGGTGAAAATCTGGGTATTGAGGAAACTATTGACGGCAAAGGAGAGGGTGTTTTCCCAGTCGCCCTGCACATATTTGTAGTCGGTGAAGGCATAGAAGCGTGTCTTCCACGTGATGCTAGGCGTTATTTTCCACTCAAATTTCGCCTCCACACTAGAACCGAAGTTGTGCTTAGTGTGATGCCCTGCGTCAATTCCAAATTTTGTTGGGTCGAGCTTCACGATGTCACGACAAATCTTGATGTTATAGGACAGCGGCGCTATCGAGAGCGTGAACACCTTGTAGCCGTCTTTGTCCTTGTAGTTGTAGGTCATACCAAGGCCCACATTCAGCTCACCCGACGAGAGGAACGATGCCGCCAGATCACGGGTGTTGGTGACATAGGAATTCAACAACTGCGTCTTAAAGAGCAAAGTTGCCGAGTAGTACCAATTCTTCACTGCCTTGTAACCGAGTTGCGAATTAAACTCGAAATTGTCCTCGTTGATGCTGTAGCTGCGCAGGCTGTCGCCCTTGGCGGTAGCTATACCCAAGCGGTAATGCAGCGTGTTGTTAAAGAGCCATTTGGGGTGTAGATTCTGATTGAGATTGCAATCCCACTGCACATCGCCTAGCAGGTTGAGGTTGTTCTCACCACCCTGATACCAGTTGCTGCTGATGTAGGCCTGCGTGCCGTGTAGACTACTGGCGAAAGTGTGCAACCAGTTGTGCATCTTCACCTCACGGCGGTCAACGGGCTTGAATTTCTCGCTGTCAATATTTTTGGTCTCCACCTGCAGTTCAGTTTTAGAAGGATCGGCCTCAACCACCACTTCCTTAGGAGGCTTGGGCAGCAAGTCTTCATTGAAGTGCACAAGCTCGGGATTGTCAATCATCAAGCGGTAGCGTGTGTCATGAACCCTACCCCACTGCTGCCTGGCCTTGTTGAGCCAGCCGTCGTTTAATTTCAGTCCCTGAGTGCTTCCATTAGCATCGGGCAAAAATGATGTCTGTGGTGACTGCTGCTTGTCAAAGACCAAAGGCATAAGCAGGTATTGGCTAGTGCTATCACTCTGTGCCAAAGCGTGCTGTGGCATAAACAGTACTATAGCTATTAACAATATCGTATATATAGTTTCAACAAATCGTTTCATAAAACATGTTTTTTTGCAAAAATACACAGAATTTCGGGTAAATCTCACTCTAATTAGAAAAAAAATCAATATTTTTGCACATTATTATCAATAATAAAATGAGAAGAAGAAGGATATATATAGTCTTACTGTGTTTAATGCCTCTATTGGGATGGGGACAAAACTTTGATCAGATGGTTGCTGACATGAACGACAAATCGGTTCCACTGGTCAATGTTGAAGTAGAAATCAACTCAGTGAATAGTACAGACTACAAGCTTGGGAGTATCACTATCAGTGAGTACAAAGACAGCGCTGTAGAAACCTCCAGTTACAACTGCCAAGTGAGATATCGAGGCAATTATGCACTTAATCTTCCCAAAAAATCTTTCAACATCAAGCTCGTTGATGAAGAGGGCGAGAAGCTCGACGCCAATCTGCTGGACTTGCGCACCGACAACTCGTGGATTCTCGACGCCATGGGTATCGACAAACTCAGGATGCGCAACCGCGTGTGCTTCGACCTGTGGAACGAATTCAACCACACGATGTGGGACACCAGTTTTGGCAACCGCAACGGCACGGTGGGAACCATGGTCGAGGTATTTATAAATGGAGAATACAATGGATTATACTTCTTGAGCGACAAAATCAACCGCCAGCTACTTAACCTGCGCAAAGCCAAGGTCAACGACGATGGTTCAGTGATAGTGAAAGGATTGCTTTATAAAGGCGTGGCTTGGTCAGCACTAACATCTTATGCGGAAAACGCTAGCACCAACTCGGTGGAGTGGAACGCTTTTGAGCTGCAGCATCCCGACGAATACCCCTCGCAACAAGCATGGCAACCACTCATCAATCTCATTGACTTCAATGTAGATACCGAACTTGAGTACTTTGCAGAGCATTACAACGAGCACTACTACGTAGATAATCTTGTCGATTACTGGGTGTTCTTGATAGCCATGGGGCTCACTGACATGCCATACAAAAACACCTTTCTCTCGACCCCAGACATCAACTTCGACCAACGTTTCATGCTTACACCTTGGGACCTTGACGCTTGCCTGGGACGAGCATGGAACGGTAATCAACAAAGTCAATTTCCTGCGGTGAATCGCCTCGATGGCTATGCCCCATACAGAAGACTCTTGGCGGAAAACATTGATGGCTTCAAGCAAAAACTGGCACAGCGATGGAAGCAACTCATTGAGAACCAATTGTCACCAACCAATTTAGAGAACCACATCAATGTCATAGCTCAACGCTTTGTGGAAAGCGGAGCCTGGGAACGTGAATATGAACGGTGGAAAAATACCAGTGTCAAAATAGGGGCAAACATTTACACCGAGGTGCAATATGTCACCAACTGGTATATCAACAACCTTGCCTATGCCAATAATTTCATTGAAGTGTGGAGCGATGACCCAACCATCATCACAGCCAGCACGGTGACACGCATCTACAACCACATATTAGGCATTGACACAACCTTTTATGACTACTTAGACCTCAACAAAGATGGAGTTATCAACTCCAGCGACGCCACAATGGTCTATAACATCCTATTGGGCCGATAACAATCTTTCTTCTTTTAGATAATTCTAGATAATCAAGGTAAATAAGTAAGAATCTATATCTCTTCACATTAAAAACTTTACCGTGATTCTAAAGCGATTTACACATATCATAATGCTGTGCGTCATTCCTTTATTGGGATGGAGTCAGAACTTTGACGATATGGTTGTCGGCATGAGCGAGCTGTCGCTACCGCTGGTCAACGTGGAAGTGGAAATCGACTCGGTGAGCAATCTGCGCTTTGTGCCTGGAAAGTTCACTCTCTATGAATACAAAAACGGAACGGTAACATCCCAAGCCTACAACTGCCAAGTGCGTAAGCGTGGTAAGACCGCCTTATATCTGCCCAAGTGGTCGTTTGCAATCAAACTCGTTGACGATGAAGGAGAAAAACTCGACGCCAACCTACTTGACCTGCGCAACGACAACACGTGGATTCTCGACGCCATGGGCATCGACAAGCTCAGGATGCGCAATCGCGTGTGTTTCGACTTGTGGAATGAATACAGCCACACGATGTGGGACACCAAGTTTGGCAACCGCAATGGCACTGTGGGCGCCATGGTCGAAATGTTTGTGAACGGAAATTACTATGGAATTTTCCACCTTAGCGACAAAATCAACCGCCAACTGCTCAACCTGCGCAAGGCTAAAGTAGAAGACGACAGCGTTGCCGTGAAAGGCGTGCTCTACAAGGGCAAGAGCAAAGGCACGTCCAACACCTTGCTCGACTATGAGGAAGACCGCACCGACTCTATCAAGTGGAACACCTTTGAACTTCAATACCCCGACGACTACCCATCGCTTCAAGCGTGGCAACCGCTCATCGACCTCATTGACTTCAACAGTAAGACCGAATTAGAATATTTCAAGGCACACTACAACGAGTGGTACTACATCGATAATCTAGTCGATTACTTTATTCTACTGACGGCACTCGACATCGACGACATGCCCTATATCAACACATTTCTTTCCACTCCCGACATCAACTTCGACCACCGCTTCATGATTACTCCATGGGACCTCGATGCCAGCCTTGGACGAGGCTGCGATGGCAGCATACATAACTCTTCTTTTCACCTCTCCCGACTAAATGCTTACGCACCATTTAACCGCATCATTAGCTATAATATCGACAACTTCAAACAACGCGTTGTAGAGCGATGGAACGAGCTTAAAGACTCAATATTCTCGCCCGAGAACCTTGAGTGCCACATCAACGCCATTGCACAGCGCTATGTGGAAAGCGGTGCGTGGCAACGTGAATATGAGCTGTGGAAAGATCAGAACGAAACTGGTGGTGATGAACGTCTCGTTATAGTTGAGAACATCTATGAAGAAGTGGAATATGTGATGAACTGGTATCGAGATAATCATTCCAAATTAACAGGACAGCTCCTGCGGTGGCACAACGACTACGTGGAGCCCGATACCATTACAGCGGCAACAATAACCAACATTTACAACTATCTACTTGGCATTGACACAGAATATAACGAGAATTTAGACCTTAACAACGACGGAATGATAACCGCCGCCGACGTGACCGATGCCTATAACATCCTATTGAGCCAATAAGAACATCATATTAAAAAACTAGACTAAAATTTCTACATCTTTTTCAGCTCTTTCTCAAAGAGTTTATCGACGGCAGCTTTGAGGTTTGGAGCCAGTTCTGGAATGCTGTGAGCTTTCTCAAACTGACGCAGCTCAAGGATATTCATATCCACCTCGTTCTCTTTGCGCGTCTGCTTGAACTCTTTCTTGTCGATGTAGTCGATTTCGGTAGTGAAAGTTTCTAACAGGATTATATATTCTTCGTCGCTTCGCTCAAAGTGTCCCTTAGAAAGCACTTGTTTCATTATCATGTCGCCAATACCAGAAAATCCGTCATCATCGAAGCGGCAAACCTCATAGTAACCATGTTCACCCTCTCTATTTTTCTTCTTTTTCTCCTTTGGCGTTTTTCCTTTTTTCTTATTCTTTTCCAACTCTTTAGCAGCTTCAATTCGGTCAATATAGGTGAACTGGTCAAAAGATGTTGTCCTAAACCCTGTGTTCATGTCTTCCTCAATAAATCCTAGAGCCGACACACTGTCGCTCACGATGCGACGCCCCGAGGCATCTTCGCTTATTGTGAGCTTGCCCCTATTGGCAAGCCTCGTCACTTTTTTGTAGAGGTTTGTAGTGTCGAGTTTTGCCCAGCCATCAATGTAGCGTCCCACCAAAGTGCTGATAATGAAACGATAGAATCCATTGGCGCCTTTTGACACGCTTTTGGTCTTTGCCGACAGCTTTTTCTTGGCAAACTCGTAGGTGTTGTCAATCACTCCCGCCCTGAAATAGATGGGACCATCATCGCTCACAAAGATGCAACGAAAATAGGTCTGCACATAAAGGAGTTCTTTGGGCTTTACAGTCACTTCGGCAAGCTCATAATTCACATCTTCGAGCACGACCTTCGAGTCAACAATATCGCTCAGGTATAGATTTTTACTCTTGAATGCTGTATGTGAGAAATAGAGTGGGCTTTTTCCTTTGGCATCGTCAAGCCATCCATTATTATCGGTGGTTCCCACAATCACACCATTCTCATCGGTAACACACACGGCAGGGATGGGCAAGCCATCGGTGTCAACAACTTGGATTTTTTGTGCCATTGCGACTGCGCAATTTAGGGTCACAATCAGCACAAGCAATAATCTAGATTTCATAATTAATTGGTAGTAAACAAATTTTTAATCATCATCTTCCTCTTCTTCGAGCAGCTCGGGGTTGAGCATGTCGTCGTCTCCTTGAAGGAAGAGGGTGTGCTTGTTGAGAGCCTCAGGATCGAGTTCGCACTCCAGCTGCATTGCACGGTAGCGTGGGCGTAGCACGAGGAGCTCCACTAGATAGGCAATGACAAAATACACCACTACAAGCGACCAGAGTGCCCAATAGAAGTCGCTCATCTGCGACAGTGATGCTCCGCCCACCTGCATCTGCACATAAGCCGTCGAGGCCCAGTAGGCAGGAATCATCTTGCTGATAACGTCCCAGTAGGGAGCTATCTGGTAATGTGGCCACGACACACCTGTGAGGAACACAAAAATCAGCGATGTGAATGCCAAGATGAGGAACACGCCCTCACGGTTGTTGACAAACACACGAATTATCTGCCCAAACAACGACGACGCAATCAGGAAGGGGAATATTATCATGGCAATCTCAAGGAAATTGCCGTTCATCGGAAACTTGAAGATAATGGGCACAATGTGCAAAGCAAATATCGCGGGGAAAAGATAGTAGAACAGGTGAACCAATGTCTTGCCCATAAGCATCGCGCCTGGTGTGGCCTTCACCTCGTCGAGGCGGTCGATACCGCGGTTGCGACGCCGGCGACCCATGCTGCCAGCATGGAGCATGGCAATGCCCATAATCATACCCTGTTGAAGCACATACACCAAAATGAACGGCAGCACAGCCGACGCAATACCCATTGCCGTGTTGCCAAGTGGCACCTGGCGGCTATCTACCAAGCCTCCATTCATACTGATGATATTGAATGATTTTTCGCCCTGCAACCGTGAGCAGGTCTCCATCTGTACGTTGGTAATTGCTGTGAGCATCGCCTTGTAGCGCATCATCACACTCATGTCGCAGTAGAGCGACACATGCCCCTGGTTGCCACGCAGCACTTCGGTCTCAAAGTTGGCAGGGAAATACACTATGCCATAGCACTTCTTGGTTGCCATCAGTTCGCGCGCCTCATCCATGTTGTGGGCATAGGCGACAACGTTAACATCGGGGCTGGCGTCAAGGTCGCGTGTAAAGCGGCGACTCAGCTCTGAGTGACTGTCGTCAACCACTACCACTGCCTCGTCACGTGCCACCTCGGGATTATAGATGAGCGAGTATAGAGGAGGATATACTATGGCCAACACGACAAAGAAAATCACCACAGCCTCATCACGGAAGATGTGCTTAAACTCCTGCTTCATCGAGAGCACTATGCTGAGCAACCAGCCTAATATTTTACTGTCGCGTTTCATAGCCAATCAAGGAATATAGAATGGTTTAAGACAATGCTTTCTCAGCTTCCACAGCATAGTAACGGGGAGAAGGCTGTAAAGTATCAATATCACATAGTAGAGGCGTGAATAGTGCAGGTCTATGCCATTCAACGCCTGATCGGCATTTATCAGGAAGAAGTACTTGATAGGCATCAGGTAGCCTAAAGGCATCACCCAGGAGTACATCGCTTCCTCAGGAAGCGAGAAACCGCAAAATGAGAACGACAGCATACCCAGCAATGTGCATATCGTTGAAGCGTAGCGGAAATTTGGCACCAGACTGATAACGAACAACGCGAAACCTTGACTAGCAAGCACAAGCAACGCCATTGCTGCTATCATGTTCCACGGATTACAGTTCAGCGGGAAGCCATATTTCACATACATCATGTACTGAATCGCCAAACCAACATTGATGAAAATGAAGGATTGAGGAAACAGCTTTGTGAAGGTGGCAAGGACAATCGAGTTGTCGGCGGTGCGCAGCCAGTTGCGGCTTGTGCCGGCGTGCCACTCCATGCCTATGCTGAACACAGTAATCAGCATCACTATCAATGCCAACAAGCAGGGAACAAACGAGCTATTGAGGTAATAGTTATAGCTCAACCATGGGTTTTTGAGTGGATGCACATGGGTCACTACTGGCTGAAGGGTGGCGCTAATCATCTCCTTGGGCATGCCGGCAGTAGTGAGTACGCTGTTCACAATGCCGCCATTGGCAAGCACACTGATGGTTTTGAAACCCTTAAACTGCATCGATGCCGGTGCATAGTAAGAGTAGTTGATGTAGTAGCTAAGCGTTGGCTTTCCACCACTTAACGCCTTAGTAGAGAAATCACTGGGGATAAAGAAGAAACCAAACACCTCGCCACGTTGCATGGCATCGATTGCCTCCTGATAAGAGCCGTAGGTAGTTTTAATTTCTACCTGCTGCAGCGTGTTGAGATTGCGGGTCAAAGTGCGAGACAGGTCGCTCTTGTCAAGGTCAACAATTCCAACTGGAGTACGCCTCACAATGCCATCCTCCATCAGGTCGAAGAAGAACCAAGCACTCACAAGCGGCACTATGACCATCATACAAATGTATAACGGCCGCCGAGCAAGCTGCTTCCAACCACGGATTATTGAATTGACAAGGATTCTTATCATTAGAGTTCTTGGTTTTCTAGAAACACTAAAGATTCTAGACTATCTTGACCATCTAACTACTTAAAACTTAATACTACTTAAGAATCACCGACATTCCCGGCCTAAAATTAGGAATCGGATTTACTGGCCTTGCTTTCACTTCAAATGTCTTGCTGTCGTATTCGCCATAGGCTTTAGTGGCGCTCCAAGTGGCGTAGCTACCCATGTCGTGAATGTAGAACACCTTCATTTGGGCCTTCTTATTGCCTAAAGCTGGAATCTCGACATCAATCACCTTGCCCATAGGCAGGTCATTGAGCTTTTCCTCACGCACGCTGAATGCGGCCCACATGTCATCAACATTGGCGATAGTCATAATGGGAGAACCCATTATCACGAGCTCGCCAACATGAGGATAGATATTCGAGATTTCGCCATCGCATGGAGCTATGAGGTACTCGTCTTCAAGGAGCGCCTCCACCTCACGCACAGTGGCCTGGGCCACATTTTCCATGCCACGCGACGCGGCTTTATCCTCAGCCTGAGCACCATTCTGAGCCATCTGCAACTGAGCTTCGGCGGCCTCAACTGCTGCAGTAGCAGTACCCACAGCGGCAGTAGCAGCATCAAGAGCAGCTTTAGCCTCATCACGCTTCTGCTCAGTGACTACACCCTCGTTATAAAGATTGTTGAGGCGTTCATAAGTTTTACGAGTTATCTCCTCGGCAGAAATTGCTTGCTGACGTGCCGATTTAGCCTGCTCAACCATCTTACGAGCCGACTCTATTATTTCATAACGAGTACCTCTCTCAACCTTCAGGTTTTGGTTGGCAGCCACATTTTTCATTTCTTTTGCTTTTGAATAAGTGGCGTCGGTGGTTGACGAATAGATTTTGGCTAGGCGCTGTCCTTTGTGAACATAATCTCCCTCTTTGACATAGAGCTCCACTAGTCGGCCAGCTAGTTTACCACTAATGCGCACCACTTCACAGTCGGCTTGACCCTGTATTGACTTATCGCTTGGTCTTAAGTGCATTATACCCCATATTGCCATACTTGCTACTATTGCCACCAGTATGAGCATCGAGCAGATGAGCGCCAAACGCTTCGCCTGCCTCACCTTGCGACGTTTAGTTTTCTCCTCCTGCTCTGTCATCTGTTTTGACTCGGCATTTTCGTCTTTTTTTGCCGTTTCCTTTGCAGGCTTATTAGGAGTCACTTTTTTCACGTCTGCGGCCGACTCATTCTTTTCCTCAAAGGTAGGAAAGCCCTCAGTCTTGGTGCCTTCGTCGTATTTTTTCTCGTTATTATTTCCCATAATTCAAAAAAGAATATATTTATTCGTTGATAATCAATAGCTTAAGTTTCCAGTAACCTTAGAGAGATAAATGTCACACATCATCACTTCAATTTCGGCGTCGATTTTTTCGCTGTGGGCCATGAGCCATGCGGTCTGTGCTGTGAGCACCTCATCACTGGTAGCCATGCCCTCACGGAAAGCCAATTGAGCCACACGCAGGTTCTCATCGGCCTTAGCGAGATTAGCCTTTGTGGCCTCGTAGGTCTTGTAGGCCTCCTGATATTTAAAGTTGGCCTGTGTCACCTGCAACTCTATCTTCTCTTTAACTTCCTCCATTTCAAGGCGCTTAATCTTGGCATCGACAAGGGCAGCCTTGTATTTGTTACTCAATCCGCCCCAATGCCACAATGGTATCTTCACCACAGCTCCAATGGCATAATTGAAGCCAAACTCTTTCTTGAAGCCATTATACACACTAGGATTAGAGGTAAACACAGACCCTACCGCAGCAACAGTGGGCATCATCTCGCTGCGAGCAATCTTAGCTTTCTCGTCAAAGACTTTCACGCCCAGTTCCAGTGCATTGTAGTCGTTGCGACGGTCATAGACCTGCGCCATGTCAATAGTGCTTGGCTGGAGCGACACGTCAAGATCGGAACGCAACTCGTCGGCAAGAATCATGGGCTCATCGATAGGCTCGCCACAGAGCTGTGCCAGAGCCATGCGTGCGAGCACCAGTCCGTTGCGCACCTTGGTTAGTGCCACATTGGCCTCATTCACTTTTACATCCACGCTTAAAAGTGTGGCATTTGTTGCCACGCCCTGCTTGAGCATCTTTTTTACATCGTCATCTAACTTAGTCACTAAATCAAGGTAGCTCTCAGCAAGACGTTCCTTCGATTTCAACGACACCACTAGCCAATAGGCTTGATCAACCTCGCAGATCACATTTTCGGCTTTATTGTCGTGGAGAAGTTGCGCTATCTGCTCGGCATATCTCGTAATCTGGTTAAAGGCCTTAATTTTACCTCCCATATAGATTGGCTGCGTAACCAATATGCCAGCGGCAAACACATTCTTAGCGTCAAAAGTAAGTGCATCTTTCACCTTATGTGTGGCAGCATCAACATATTTTCCATCAATTGAAATGCCTAGCCCACCCAATGCGTCAAAGGCAAAATCATAGTTGCCGGTCGCGGGGTTGAGAAACTGGGTTGGAGTGATATTGTTGATGTCAACGAGCGAAATGTTGCGACCTGTGTGGAGGTAGGTGCCAGCAAAGTCAATTGATGGTTTATAGGCTGCTTCGGCCTCCTTACGCTGATACCCTGCCTGCTCTATCTTGAGCTTCTCTACACTCATCTGCTTATTGTTGCGCAATGCCATGTGACGACAGGAATCGAGTGTCACCTGTGCTGCTGAGGTAAATGCTAATGATATAATGAACAGTAGAGTTATTGTTTTTCTCATCTTCTTATATAAAGTATAATTATAAAAACGTGCAAAAATACCATATAATTGATAATTTTGCAAATCTGCCATTATAAAAAATATAAATGTGGGAATAGCAAAAACACATTACAGCATTGATCTATAAACAATTAACTGGACCCACAACAAAAAGATGGGCCCAGTAATAAACCTTCCAAGAAACCTTTTAAAACCTTATTCCTGCCAATGCAGAGAACTCCAGCAAGGAGCTCACAAGGCGGCTGTCGTGTTTCTTGTAACGGTGATGATCGCCATAGGCCTGGAAGCCCATGAAGAAATTCTTGTGGTTATACACTGCACCAATGCGGGCCCTTATGTTGAGCGAGAAGTCGCTTTGCCTCTCA
>JAEEGL010997813.1_pt1 | contig 15462 bp, 18 predicted proteins | sample 9134231 | NCBI WGS metagenome assembly JAEEGL01 (sample SAMN16246548, study PRJNA631951) | gut metagenome | biome: gut microbiome; feature: rumen; material: fiber-attached | host: Bos | place: Iran: Karaj | collected 2018-10
GAGGCGCATACTCGAGACCCTGCGCCAGTGGGAGATGATCACCATCAAACAGACCGGGATAACCATAACCCGTTCCGGTCTGGGTTTCCTCTCCGAGATACCGATAAGAGTCGTCGACATCGACGTCAGGGATGCCATAGTCGGCGATTACAGCCAGGCGATCGTGGTCTACGGTGTCGGTAAGAAGATCGAGAACGGTATGCAGCAGAGGGACGCCGGTATCAAGGTCGGTGCCACCGGCTGTACGACCATCGTGATTCGCAACGGTGTCCTGACGATCCCTCCGGATTGGAACATGGATGAGAAGAACCCTGCCGTGGCGGCGAGGGTCCGTGAAGTGACCAACATCACCGAGGATGATGCGATCATCGTCGGAAGCGCATACGACCAGCATACGGCCGTTGTCGCAGCGCTCACGGCGGCATTCGAGCTGTTCTGATCATGAGACATCTAATCAATCACTCGGTCTACCATCAGTCCGGTGCATTGCCGTCGCTCCATCCGGGCGACGGTCTCGAACTCCTTACGGGTTTTTTCAAATCAGATGTGAATGAGTGGCCCGATGCCGTATCGGTCCATCTGCCCTACGTCATAGATTGGTACAGTATCTGGAAGGGGCGGTACACCATACCCGATGATTTCCCGGACGACCGTGTCCCGTTCTTCTCCTACGGGAGGGACAGGGAGAGCATAATCGAAGCGGTCAGGAAATGCATCGAGTGTGCGGCACCGTTCAATCCGGCCTACGGAGTGATACACGCAGGAAGTGCCAACATCAAGGAACTGTTCTCAACGAGGTACTCCGATACCGACGAAGAGGTCCTGAAGGCATTTGCGGAGATCGTAAATCAGGCCGTGTCATCGTTCCCCGGGGGCGAACCCCCGTTCAGGCTGGCGTTCGAGAACCAGTGGTGGCCCGGACTCAGGATGCTCGACGGAAAGGATTTCGAATTCCTCTGTGATAACATAGAATTCGACAACTGGGGGCTGTGCCTGGATACGGGACATCTCCTAGTAACGACCCAGAGGTCGGAGAGCGAGGAGCAGGCGATAGATCTTCTGACCGGAATATTCAGCAGCTATCCGAAGGAGATGCTCGATGCCATCGGTACGATACATCTGCATGTGAACACATCCGCGGGATACATCGAGAGATTCAAGGCACCCGAGGGAATCTACGACAAGCCGCTGGACGATATCCTCAATGAAGGATACAGGTTCGTCCCCGGAATGGACCAGCACAGACCGTTCACGATAAAGGATGTGCGCCGCATCACCGATATCCTGAAACCCGATTTCGTGACGCATGAGATGGGTGCGCCCGATGCAGCGAAGAGGGACTCCGATTATCTCACGCAGCGTCTTCTCTTCGAGTGACCCTTGTCCGCAGACAGATCATTTGCCATCTATCGGCCGATTGATCGTGCCAGATGTGCGAAATGTGACCGTACGCTCACAAATAGGTATTTAAGCTATCGCTACTATCAGAAATTGGGATGCACATGAATGTACATAATAACGAATCAGCGCCCGCTGGATTCCTGATCAGCATGCTGATCATAATCTCGTTCATGATGATCATGATGTCCGTACTGGCAGGTATGATCATGAACATCGACATACTGTCGGAGATACTTCCTCGCGGTTTCCTCGATTCGATAAAAATCTGAGTCTGGCACTTATCGTACCGGCGGATCAATCGATGATCCTGTCCAATATCTCCAGGATGTCCGCTCCGAGTTTGGGGCAGAGATGCTCGTAGATGCCTTCCCTGTAGGCCCTCAGGTTGTCCGCGTCATTTCTAACATCCAGGCCCATGATCTCGGGGCAGGTCATGCCGCTGTACTTCTTCTTGAATTCCGTGAAGAACTGTGCCCTCTTGACGATGGCCATGCCTCTGCTGGCCATGTCCGGGGACGATGAACCGTATTTCAGTCCGATGACCGCCAGCGCGCCCAGGATGGCTCCGCACATGCTTCCTTCCAGCAGTCCCATGCCCATGGACGAGATCGACCTCAAGGCGGTATCCATGTCACAGTCCAGCTTGTCCTCCATGGCCTTCAGGACGCATTGGGCGCAATCATAACCCTCTTTCGTGAGGCGTATGATGTCATCTTCGGATCCCATGCTCCAACATGGCGGTATGGATTAAAAAAACGCTTGTACCGAAACGGACAACGAAAAGCCACCAGTTGAATACCTATATATACGGGTTGATTATTGGGATGCTTCAGAGGAAATCAAATGGCACGCTTCAAAGAGGCTGAGAGCAGACTTCTGGACAAAACCGTCTGTATGAACTGCTACGCTACAAACCCCAAGGCCGCAAAGAAATGTCGTAAATGCGGTTACAGCAACCTCAGGCCCAAGGCGAAAGAGAGCAGGAAGCAGTAAGCTTCCTCCGTTTTCTTTCGGCCTTCATGGCCTTTTCTATCCATTCAGGTTCAGCGGTAGCCTTCCTTCTCGATTTCCGGTAATCTGAGAATCTGGGGGATAACCGTTAATATCCCTGAATCGATTGGGGATGGCAGGAAGGTGCCCGTCCGCGGGAGTAATTTGATGAAGATTCTCATAGTCGATGACAACATCGCAATCCAGGAGATTTTGGCGGAGATATTGACCGTCGACGGTTACGACATCGATAAGGTCGGAACCGTAGCGGGTGCCATAGACATGCTGGATTCCTTCCGTCCCGACGCGCTGCTCCTTGATTCGCAGGTCGAGGGAGAGAGCGGACTGAAGGTATTGGAGGCCCTCCCCGAGGATTCCGACGTACGTGCCATCATTCTTACGAAAGGCAAGGAATCCATTCCGAAGGACACGCCTTTCATCAAAGGATTCATCCAAAAACCGTTCAAGAGCGAAGAAGTCACGACGATGGTCAGACAGCTCGCCGATGAGATGGATATCAAACGCTCGAAGGACAAGAGGTTCAAGTTCAAGCTCTTCTCCAAACAGCCCAAGCAGGTAAGCGAGGAGGAGATCTCCGGAGCGAGATTCGGCAAATCCTATGTGATCTTCGAGAACGAGCCTTCATCCGTATACAAACTGGCATGGTACTTCATGACCAAGGAATGCAATGTCATGGTCATAACCGCCGGAAAGATCAAGACGATCACGGAGAGGTTCAAGAACAGCTACGGACAGTCCGTGAAGGTCCTCGGACTGAGCATCAAACCCCGTATGGGGTACGTGGAGATGTCCAAGCTCGGTACGGTCATGGACCAGGTCAAGAGATTCATAGTCGAGAATGACAAACCCGTCATCGTATTCGATAATATGGAGCCCCTCATCGATGCCAACGGGCTCAACAACATAATGACGATGCTCTATCAGATTATCAACGGTGCCGTTAAGAAGACGTCATCGCTGGTCGTGTCCACCGGAGAGGGATCCCTCACCGACAAGGACAAGGAATTATTCTTACACGACATGGAACGTTACATCGCTTGAGGGATGATCATGAAGATCGAGAAAGTTTGGGCAAGAGAGGTGCTGGATTCCAGAGGGAACCCCACCGTAGAGGCGGAGATTACGATCAACGGGCACAGGATAACCGCGATAGCGCCTTCCGGTGCATCCACAGGTTCATGGGAGGCTCACGAGCTCCGTGACAAGGACGGAAGATTCGGAGGCAAAGGTGTCCTCACCGCAGTCAACAACGTCCGCACCGAGATCGCCAAGGCGATCGTCGGAATGGACCCCACGGACCAGAGGGCCGTGGACCAGGCAATGATCGATCTCGACGGTACCGAGAACAAGAAGAGGCTCGGTGCCAACGGCATCATCGCCACATCCCTTGCGGTCGCCAAGGCAGGCGCCATGGTCGAAGGACTTCCGCTCTACCAGCACATCGGTGACAACGGAGTGACGCTCCCTGTCCCGATGCTCAACATCATCAACGGCGGAAAGCACGCCGGAGGCAACCTGAAGATCCAGGAATTCATGATCATTCCCGCAGGAGCGAAATCGTTCTCCGAGTGTCTCAGGATGTCATCCGAGGTCTACATGTCGCTCAAGTCCAACCTCAAGAAGAAGTACGGTGTGTCTGCGATCAACCTCGGAGACGAGGGCGGATTCGCACCCCCTCTCGACACGGCATCCGAAGCGATGGAGACCATCATCGGAGCGATCTCCGACGCAGGCTACACGCCCGGCAAGGATGTGTTCCTCGCATTGGATGCGGCCTCGAGCGAGTTCTACGACAACGGGGTCTACGATGTCGACGGAATGAAACTCTCCGCAGGAGAGCTTGCCGACCACTACACGATGCTCACCGAGAAATACCCCTTGATAAGCATCGAGGATCCGTTCTTCGAGGACGACTTCGAGACGACCGCGGAACTGACCAAGAAGATCGGTTCCAGGGTGCAGATCGTAGGTGACGATCTCTTCGTCACCAACACCAAGCGTCTGTCCAAGGGAATCGAGATGAAAGCGGCCAATGCCCTCCTTCTGAAGGTCAACCAGATCGGTACCGTCACCGAAGCCGGGGATGCCGCCAAGATGAGTTTCGACAACGGTTACTCCGTCGTCGTATCGCACCGTTCCGGAGAGTCCGAGGATGTCAGCATCGCGGACCTTTCTGTCGGATGGGGCTCGGGTCAGATCAAGACCGGAGCGCCCGCACGCGGCGAGCGTACGGCGAAATACAACCAGCTCCTGAGGATCGAAGAGGAGCTCGGATCGAAGGCAGTCTTCCTCGGAAAGAAGGCCTTCACCCTTTGAATCCATAGGGGGCCGTAAAGCCCCCGTTTTTCCAATTTTCGACGATTGACGAACTATTGCAATCTACGAAAAACGTGATTTTATCTACCCCTACATTTCCACTGGAAAATCGATATTTTTCATCGGTCGTGCGATTCAATATATAGGGTTTCGGTCCCCTATTTATAGTGAAATAGTTTAACGTTGTTTAATCACATAATTCGTTGGAAATCTTCAAAAAACATGCTCTATCATCCATTAAATGACAGTTTATAAATGATAATTGGCAAAATGAGATCGAAATAAGGGTTAACAATCTAAATTAACACTGTTAATAAATCCAACCGAGAATAGCATTATATCTACCATCGCTAATGGGTGAGAGCGCGCATGAGAACGTGTGGGAAGCTGAGTAAAATCAGTTGTTCTTTTGCCACAGCGGAGAGTAGTGCGAATGGTTTGCATCAAGAATATTCGTTCATCGACGAATAGGTACAACACGGCGTTCAACGTTGCCGGTATCTCAAAGATGAAGGATATCTACTGCAGGTGCGGTTGCATCATAAGACTCGACTCCGCCGAGATGAAGATCAAACAGAAGCTCGGTAAGGAGTTGGAGTGCACCAGCTGCAGGAATGCTAGGATCTCCAGGGAGATCGACGAGCTCAACTCCGTCTTCGAACCTCAGACCGAGGAAGTCTTCTGAACCATCGCTTTTTCACGATCATCGGAATGATGGCCGATCCATGGCTTTGTGTCACTTCTTCCTTGACGGACACGCGTTGTTGATGCATTCCTCGTATGAGCCCATCTTCACGATGGGTGCGCCGCAGTCGGGACATTTCTCGCCGGTAGGCTGGATGAGTCCCTTGGGCCTCAGAGGATATGTCTGATCGCACGTGGGCCATGATGAGCAGCCTGCGAAGCGCTTTCCGGCCTTGGAGTACATTATCCTTATGTGGCCGGTCCCGCACTTCGGACAGACACCGAGGTTGGTCATCGATGTGTTGCTCTCGCACTTCGGATCGATACATACGGTCTGAGGCGGTACGCCCTTCCTTATGACCTTGAGCTGCGGGAGTCCGCACACCTCGCACTTCGTGTCCACTGTCTGTATCATCGCACCCCTCGGAAGAGGGTATGCGCATGAGCACTCGGGGAATCCGTCGCAGCCGATGAAGTTGCCGTTCCTCGATTTCTTGATCGTCATGTTGTTGCCGCACTTCGGACAGACGCCGATGAACTGCTGCGACCTCAGTGCAGCCCTGATCTCGTCGCCGACCGCTGCCTTCTCCCTCTCGAGTGTCTCTGCGGCCTCATGGAGCATATCCTGCGATTCCTCGACGACTCCCTCCAGGGTCTTCTCTCCGCTGCTGATCTTGAGCATGTCGCTCTCCAGCTTGGCGGTCATGTCGGGCTCCGCGATGCCTCCTCCGTGCTTCTCCAGGGATTTGGTGAGCGCGATACCGCTGGCGGTGGGGATCATATAGTTGCCCTGTACGTAGTTCCTCGAGTACAGCTTGCCGATGATGTCGTGCCTTGTACTCTTGGTACCGAGTCCGAGTCTGTCCATCTCCTGGATGAGCGAACCCTGGTTGTATCTGAACGGAGGTCTCGTCTCGCCCTCATCCATTATCACAGATCTGATATCGATCTTGGAACCGACCTCGAGCTTGGGGATGCGGATGTCGGGGATCGTGAGGTACATCCTGTAGTACTTCTTCCATCCCTGTTTCTTCAGGACGTATCCTTCGCCGTTGAACGTCTCGCCGTCAACATCCACAGAGCATTTGGTGATCTCGGCTTCGGAATTGGGGGCAAGGGTCGCGAGGAACCTTCTGACGATGAGTTCGTACAGCTTCCATTTGTCGCCCTTGATCTTGTCCGATTTTACTCCCGCTGTGGGGTATATCGGAGGGTGGTCGGTGGTCCTTCTCTTTCCTCTCGAAGGATAGATGGTGTCCTGTGCCAGGATCTCGGTGGCCTCGGCCTTGAAGTCCGATTCCTTCAGCTTCTCGAGGACGCTCCTGAGGTTGAGGCTCTTGGGGTACTCCGTGTTCTCGGTACGCGGGTACGAGATGTATCCGCTCGTGTACAGGTCCTCTGCGAGCTTCATCGCCGTTGCGGGAGGGATGCCGATCTTGTTCGCTTCAACCTGCATCTGCGTGGTGTCGAACGGGGCGGGTCTGAACTCCTCCTTCATCGAACATTCATAAGAAGTGACGGTACCTTCCTTGACGGTCTTGCACTTCTCGAATACTGCATCGGCCTTCTCCTTCTCCCAGAAGGGGTTCGAACCGTGCTCCGCCTTGAAGGCGAGCATGCCGAACTTGCCTATGACCTTCCAGTAGGGTGTGGGGACGAATTTCGATATCTCCTCGTCCCTGTCCACCAGCAGTTTGAGCGTAGGGCTCTGGACCCTTCCGACGGACATGAAGTTCTTTCCGACCTGTCCGGATGACAGTGAGATGAGTCTTGTGAGTACGGCTCCCCACGAGAGATCGATTATCTGTCTCGCCTCTGCCGCATCGGCGAGTCTCTCATCGGGAAGCGTGAGGTTGGCGAATGCATTCTCCACTTCGGCCTTGGTGAGTGCGCTGAATTTCGCTCTCTTGACCTTCGACATGTCGGATTCAGCGATTTTGACGGTCTCCAGACCGATGAGTTCTCCTTCCCTGTCAAAGTCGGTAGCGATGATGATCTCGTCCACAGAGTCCATGAGACTCTTGATCGCATTCAGGGTGCTCTTGACCTTGACGGTCTTGACCTGAGGCGCATACACCAGATCGACGGGCGAGCTTGCTCCCCAGTCGTTGAACTCATCCGAATAGTCGAGTTCGATGATGTGTCCCCTGAGGCTGATTACGAAATATTCGTCGCCCTTGTTGGTGAATGTGATCACATTTGCGCCGTTCATCTTGGTGGCCTTGGATTTCCCGTCCGAAAGTATGGTCGAGATTCTCCTTGCGGCGTTGGCCTTCTCCGTGATAACGAGTTTTCTCATCATTCCATTTATTTCTTTATAATTATAAAAATAAGACGGTAATCATTCGGAGAACACGTCCCCCGCAGACATCACAAATATATCCCGCTTCATTTTTGTCCGTAATCATGGACATATCCGCGGAACTGACCTCGGTCCTCAGATCCGCCATCAGGAGGATGGTGGAAGGCAGGGATGTAGCGGTCGCTTTCTCCGGCGGATTGGACAGCGGTATCGTGGCCGCGATAGCGAAGGATTACGCATCATCCGTCAAACTATACACAGCGGGAGTGAAGGATGCGTACGATGTCCTTGAATCCGAGAGCGTGGCGGAGATACTCGGTCTCGAATGGGAGCACATCCTGATTACCGAGGATGAGCTCGAAGGGAACATCAGGGAGATGATCGATGTCACGGGCACGGTCAACCCCATAACGCTGTCGTTCGAGATACCTCTGTTCTACGTATCCAAGAATGTTCAGCAGAGATACATAATAGGCGGACAGGGCGCGGATGAGCTGTTCGCCGGTTATTCAAAATACATCGGTCTTTCGGAGGATGAGTTCAAGGACCTCAGGGAGGCCGATATGGCACGCCTCTTCAATTACACGCTGGCACATGAGAAGATGGTCGCGGATCACTTCGGAAAGGAGATACTGTATCCCTATCTCGACAGGGATGTGATGGATCTTGTCGGGAAGATAGATATGAAGGATCTAATTCCCGGGGATGTGAGGAAGGAGAACCTGCGCAAGGTCGCAGACAACATCGGCCAGCCAGTCGTCGCAGCGAAGAAGAAGAAAGCGGCGCAGTACGGTTCAGGGGCGATGAATCTGTTCAGGAAGATCGCCAAGAAGAAGGGCATGACGGTCAATGAGATGATCACGGGGATGAAGGATGGAGAGTAAGCAGGAGATCATAGACTGGCTGTACGGACTCACGGTCCACGGTATCAAATTGGGGCTGACAAACATAACCGAGCTCCTCCACAGGCTGGGCGATCCCCAGGATTCATTCAGGAAGATCCATGTTGCCGGTACCGACGGCAAAGGGTCCACGAGCGAGATGATATCTTCCATCCTCAGGGCCTCCGGGGCCGTCGTGGGACTGTACACGTCACCGCACATCATAGAATTCAACGAACGCATCTCCGTCTCCGGGGAGAACATCTCCGATGACGACCTCAAGATACTGACGAGCATCATCAGGCCGATCGTCGAGGACATGAGGAAGGACGATATGCAATGCACCTTCTTCGAGGTCACGACGGCCTTGGCGTTCCTCTACTTCAAGGAGAAGGATGTGGAATATGCGGTCGTCGAGGTGGGCATGGGCGGCAGGTTCGATGCCACGAATGTCATAGTGCCAGATGTATCGGTCATCACAAAGATAAGCCTCGAGCACACCGAGTATCTGGGAGATACCATCGAGAAGATCTCCGGCGAGAAGGCGGGCATAATCAAGCACGGCGTTCCTGTGGTGACCATCAACACCGATACGCCTCTCGAGGTCATAACCGCCAAGGCATCGGAGATGAAGTCGGAGCTCATCAAGGTGAAGGCGCCCGAGGACGTGACCGTGTTCGGGGACCACACCGAATTCGTGTACAAGGGGAAGAAGTACAGCGTCGGCATCCCGGGCGGATATCAGTCCGCGAATGCGGCCATGGCGATCGAAGCGGTACAGAACATGAGGTTCGCAGAAAGATTCATCCCTTACATCAATGAGGGCCTGGAGAAGGCGAGATGGCCCTGCAGGATGCAGAAGCTCGACAATCTCCCGATAATCCTGGATGTCACGCATACCAAGGTCGGAAGCGAAGCGCTCGCAAAGAACATCTCCGAGATCTACGGGAAGGTCACGGTGGTCTTCGGAGTGCTCAGCGACAAGGATATCGAAGGCATCGCCCGCAATCTCTCCTCCATAGCATCAAGATTCATCGTCACCACACCCGTCTCCGACAGGTCCGCCGACATAGCCAAGGTGGAGGAGGCGGTCAGGAAGCATTCCAGCGACGTGACCGTGATCGAGAACATAGACGAGGCATTCGACAGGGCGATGGAGATACGCGGCGACGAGAACATACTGATAACAGGTTCGTTCATAATGGCGGAGGATGCATTGAAATGGCTGAGAAGGACATCTGCTGGATTCTAGACACGCTCGCACCCGAATACAACCAGGGGGCATATCCCGGACGTTCGTCCGAAGGACTCAATCCTGAATGGCCGGCGGATCCATTCCACGTTCTCATTGCGACGATACTCTCCCAGAGGACCAGGGACGATAATACCAGGAAAGCATCGGACAATCTCTTCCACAGATACGATTCGATCGAGGAACTGGCGGAAGCGGACCCCGACGTGGTCGCAGCACTGGTCAAACCCGCAGGATTCCCGAAGCAGAAGGGCGTGGCGATAGTGAAATGCTGCAAGGTCCTCAGGGACGAATACGGATGCAAGGTGCCCGAGGATACCGAGGAGCTGTTGAAGCTCCCCATGGTCGGAAGGAAGACCGCCGCATGTGTCAGATCGTACGCCATGGACATCCCTTCCGTCTGTGTCGACACGCATGTGCACAGGATATCGAACCTCATGGGTCTGGTACATACGAAGGATCCCGAGGAGACCGAGTTCGAGCTCATGCGTATCACGCCCAAGGAGAGGTGGAGCGACATCAACCGTTACCTCGTCCGCCACGGGCAGGTCGTCTGCATGCCGCACAACATGAAATGCGAGAGATGTTCGGTCAGGTCGATGTGCGATTCCTGCAAGCACTGACCCGTTCCTACAAAACCCATTTTAAAGGCGATTGTATTCCCTGCATCGATGCATGAGGTCTCTGTCGTTTCGGATATAGTCTCCGCGATACTCAAGGAACTCGAGAAGTACAACGTCGAGAAGGTCGAAGAGGTCGTTCTGGTCGTCGGAGATATGACCAGCCTCGGGGAGGAACAGCTCGAGTTCGCATATGAGATCGTCACGAACGGGACCGAACTGGAAGGATCGAAGCTCGTGATCGAGCATGAGAAGATCCGTGTCCTGTGCAGCGAATGCGGTTACGAGGGCGAGGTCAGGATGCTGGAGAGCGACTACGGCGAGCATACGATCCCGATACTCTCATGCCCCAAATGCAACGGCAAGGTCAAGGTGACCGCCGGACAGACCTGTAGGGTCAGGAATCTCAAGATCGTGGAGGCGGAATGATGTACAAGCTCAGGGACGAGGCTACGGCCAAGAAGATTTTGGACAAGATACGCGCATTGGACGTTCAGTGCACATTCATGCACGTCTGCGGTACCCACCAGGATACCATCGTACGTTTCGGTCTCGAACCGATGCTCAGACAGGTCGGTGTGGAGATCCGTCAGGGTCCCGGGTGCCCGGTCTGCGTGACCACCAGCAAAGAGATCGCCGATGCGATAACCCTCGCAAGGAACGGGGTCACCGTCTGTGCGTTCGGAGATATGATGAGAGTGCCCACCACGATCGGTACCCTCAACGATGCCAAAGCGGACGGCGCGGATGTCAGGATCGTGTACTCGATCGAGGACGCGGTGAGGATGGCTGCGGAACAGAAGAACCCTCTGACATTCGTATCCGTGGGTTTCGAGACCACAGCGCCTTCGACATGCGTCCCGCTCCAGAAGGATAATGTGCCAGAGAATTTCAGCATCTACAGCTGCCACAGGGTCTGCCCCCCGGTGCTGGAGAAGATCTTCAGCATGGGCGAGACGAAGATCCAGGGACTCATCGATCCCGGACACGTGGCCGTCATCACGGGATTGGACATGTTCCGCCCGTTCGTCGATAAATATCACATGCCCCAGGTGGTCGCAGGATTCGAACCCCTGGACATCCTCATGTCGGCATACATGCTCTGCAAGCAGATCAAGGAAGGCAGGGCGGATGTCGAGAACGAATACACCAGACTGGTGAAGCCCGAAGGCAACCCCAAGGCACGCAAGCTCATGGCCGACACCTTCGACCTGGAGGACAGGGCGTGGAGGGGATTCCCGGTCATCGAGAAATCGGCCCTCGTTCTCAAGGAGAAGTACGCCGCGCACGATGCCACCAAGGTCCACGAGGACATCCTCGCGAAGACCCCTGACGTGGAGCCGGAGGCCAAAGGATGCAGGTGCGGAGAGGTCTTGAGAGGGCTGATCCGTTCCGAGGAATGTCCGATGTTCGGAAAGGTCTGCAAGCCCACGAGCCCGTCCGGCCCGTGCATGGTATCATCGGAAGGCAACTGCAACATAGCGTTCCGTTTCGCAGGTTCCAGGGGGCTCTGAGATGGCCGAACCCATAGGATACAAACCTCCGACGAAGAGGATACTCGTGATATCCAACGATTCCACGGTATTCCTGAGCAACGGTTTCGTCAGTGCCTTCGAGATGTTCGGCGGAAGGCTCACCGAAGTGAAGAAGCTGGTCGAGAGGCTCAACGATGTCTGCGACATATCCTTCGCCATAATCTCGGGCGAATTCGGTTTCATCCCCGCCAACTACGTCGTGAGGAAGTACGATAACGTGCCCTCATGCAAGGAGGAGTACGAGGACCTTCAGAAGAGGAAGGATTTCGTCGGACAGGCCAAGTTCATCTGCCAGGCATTCGACAGGATCATCGTCTGCGTTCCCAAGGACATGTTCGCCATGCTCATGCCCGCTCTCCCCAAGGAGAGGGTCATAGCGGTCACCAACGAGTGCTTCAAGGAAGACTGTGAGAAGAACGGATGGACATTCTACCTGAGGAAGGGGGCACGCGTCGGCGATGCCAATGCGGATGCGATCGTGAAACAGATCGACGAGTACGTCAACAGTTTCATACCAATCCTCTGACCTTCGCTTTCATCTCGTCGCTCACGCGGTAGGATTCCCTGATCTTGCGTACCGTCATCCTAAGGGTCTCATCGTCAAGGGTATGCTTCTCAAGATACGAGTATGTCAACTCAGGATATCTCACGAAGCATACCGACAGGGTCCAAGCCTTCGCCATCTTGAAGTAGTAGCCGTCGTTCTCCGCGGAATCCAATTCCCTGATGACCTTGTCTATGTGATCGTCATCGATGAAATGGCAGAGCATCATCACCGCCGAGAATCTCATCTCGAATTCCTTCCCGCTCCTGAGATACGGGAGGATGAAATCCCACACGGCATTCTTCTCATCCTTCCTGGGTTTCCATGTGTTGCAGAAGGAATCGCATACGGACCAGTTGTCAATCAGCGGAATGAATCTCCTGTATTCATCGAGTCTTTCATCGGTGTCTATCTTCGGATAGGCTATCACCATGGCCCTGAGCATATAGTCCTCGAACCATTCCGGGGACCACTCATCGAGATACTTTCTCCAATCATCTTTAGCGATCCTTCTCGCAAGTTCCCTCATCGCAGGGAGCCTTGCGCCGAGCATCACATGGTCGCCGGGGATGAGGCTCTTGGAGAATACGGCGTTCTTGTCATCCCTAAGTGCCAGCAGTTCCTTTTTGGCATCTATCACACCGATCCCTCCAGTTCGAGGAGTCTCTTCTTGAGCCCGACCCCGAGGGAGAATCCGCCGATGTCCCCGTCGGATCTTATGACCCTGTGGCACGGAATGAATATCGGTACGGGATTCCTGCCTACGGCATTTCCGACGGCACGCTGTGCGCCCGGATGCCCCGACATCTCCGCGAGTTCGGAATAGCTGACCGTTCTGCCGTACGGTATCCTCATGAGGGCACGCCACACATCCTTCTGGAAATCAGTCCCTTCAGGTCCGTATTCCAGATCGAATTCCTTCCTTCTTCCGGACAGGTATTCGTTCAGTTGAGCGAATGCGGCGCTGAGCACGGTATTATCGGAATGTCTTTCGTCCGTGTCCATGGAGACCGAGACTATCCTGCCTTCTTCCTCGGTGATGGATATGATACCTATGGCAGTGTTCTCGGATCCCGCGGTCATGACGATCGGATGACGGTATGGGGTATTTATTGTTGTGAATCCCGGCAAACGATGGAATGATTATATCGGACCATGCAATCGCGTCATCCATGGGGATCGTTGTCAAGCACACAAATCTGAAGAGGATCGATACCGAGAGGAAGGTAGTGGAGTTCGACCCTCAGAAGCACGGGAAGATCACTGGTTCCAGATTCCTCGCCGTTCTGGGTAAGGACAGATACACTTCGGAATTCAAAGCGGCCTGTCTCATCGGAAGGGTGTTCTACGACGATACCAAGACCAAATACACTGAAGCGGGAGAGGTCATCGAACCCGTCATCCGCAGTTATGTCAGGGACAACTGCGATACCCTCAGGGACATCCTGAAGATCGAGGACGGGGCGGACATCACCGTTGAGGAGCCCATCGCCGCGAAGGATTGCTATTATGATCATTTCAGGTTCGACAAGGTCTTCGGAGGCATGGTGGACGGTTTCGTCAACACAAGAGGGCGCAGGAATGCGATCCTGGAGATCAAGACGTCGAGCGACAGGTCGGGTTGGTATGATGAGGACGGTAACGTCAGGATCCCCGAAGGCTACTACCTCCAGGCATCGTTGTATGCACAGCTGGCGAAGCTGGACAGGATAGTCTTCGCCGCCGCATTCCTCGAGGAACCCGATTACGAGAACCCCGAGAACTTCGTCCCGACGAAGGAGAATACCCTGATCGTGGCGGTTGACAAGAAGGACATATCGGCAGAGATGGCCGCGGCCAAGGAATGGTTCAACGAATACATAATCAACGGCAGGACACCGGAATGGACGGAATCCGATGCGGACATCATCGATGTGCTGACATCGGAGAGGATCGAGGAGATGCCCGGCAACGCTCCGATGATGTTCAAGAGGTACATCAGGTTCATGGATTCGGACGAGGACCTTACCGACCTGGAGTATTCGATAATCGATCTGATGTCGTCGGCGGCCGTGGATGGTGTCAGCAAAGTGATCTACGAACAGTCCGGAGTGTCGTTCGTTCTTTCGCTGGAAGGTGTTCCGAGACTGACAGTCACTCGGATCTGATCCCGTAGTTGAGAACTTTCCTTCTTTCCTTCCAGTCGGGCATGTATCTGTCAAGGTATGCCTTGAACTCCGGGCCGTGATTCGGGATCGCCGTATGCACAAGCTCGTGCAGCACCACGTATTCGATGCACTCCGGGGGTTTCTCCGCAAGCCTGACGTTCATCCATATGACCTTGGTCCTGTGGTTGCATGTGCCCCATCTGGTCTTCATGAACCTGGTGCGGTATTCGCTGCACCTCATGCCTGTGGTCATCTCCCATTTGATGAAGAGGTCTGGGAGTATCCCTTTCAGGATCGAGCGGTACCATTCCCTCATGTACCTCTCCTTCTCATCGTAGGTACAGTCCGGAGGACGTGTGATGTATGCTGTATCACCGTCTATCTGGCACATCAATTTGGTACCATCGATCTCAACGACCCTGCAGGTGTTCCCGAGAACGCTTATCCTTCCTCCGTCGCCGAACCATTGGTCCGATCTGTTCGATGAGTCCTTGAATCTCTCTATCGATCTCTCGATCCATTCCCTCTTGGATTCGACGAACTCGTGTATCTGACGGTCCGATGTCCTGTACGGAACTGATAAGGTGACGCAGCAATCCTGCGTTACCCTGAGGTTGAGGTTCTTCACCTTCTTCCTCTGGACATCGATTGCGATGCCCGATATGATCATGACCGTCATGACTGCCCGAATGATGAATGATGATAAAATTATGGTGCAGCCGCCGGGAATCGAACCCGGGCAACAAGCTTGGAAGGCTTGAATCCTAGC
>JAEEGL011683325.1_pt1 | contig 15462 bp, 21 predicted proteins | sample 9134231 | NCBI WGS metagenome assembly JAEEGL01 (sample SAMN16246548, study PRJNA631951) | gut metagenome | biome: gut microbiome; feature: rumen; material: fiber-attached | host: Bos | place: Iran: Karaj | collected 2018-10
GATAGGAAACTGTGATGACTTCCCCTTCCGCATTCTCGCCCATCACAACATCCACACGGACATAGGCATCAAATTGTCGGGAAATCTTGTAATTTGATACACGCTTTCCCAGATTGAAATTCGTGAAAGACATTACACCACTATCCTTTGAGCGTTTGGCGTATCATCGTCTGCGGGGTCACCGAAGTTCAAAGTGAATCCGCTCTCGTCCGTCAGAAGGCTCGTTTCTGGCGGGATATCATTGATGCGGATGAGGTTCAGTTTGCCTTCATGCGTAATTGTCCAGTTCCCGCCGTAGAGAGCTGCGATGTACTGTAGATGCTCCCGTGCCGTGTACTCTCCAGAGCATTGAATCGTATCTCCACCGCTGATGGGGATCACTTCCCAGACATGGGGGTCAATGTCAGCAAGTGAAAGTCCCATCAGCGTGGCGATATTCTTGACTACTGTACTTGCGATTTCCTGTGTGTCATATGGGTACGGCTGTTCCGCTTTCAGCATCACATCGTATCCCGTTAGCGTGAGGACATCCAAGCCGTCATCGTTGTGCGTGACATAGCGGGTGTCCAGATAGAACACGCCTTGCGGAATCCATTCTGATACATCCGCGCCGTTAGTTACCCTAACATAAAGCGCGATTGTAGCCATGCGTGGTATCTGTGTCCCATTGTCAATCATCTTGATATTGACTTCGGCAGACACGGCATTACCAACGCTCGGCGAGTTACTGTCAAACAACTGATTGCTGACGGAAACGGACATCAGCGCATCTTCACCGACATCCGTCCCGTCAATCTTCACGGACACTTCAAACCAATGGTTGATGTCAGAGATTATCTGCTTATACAGTTCTGAAACTGTCTGCATCTGCCCACCTCAATTCTCAATCAGCGGGAAGGACAGGCTCTGCAAATCTTCTCCGTTCGCCCTGTGAATAACATAGGTGGTCTTTACATTGTTTGAGTACATATTCATGATGTGCTGTGCGTTCGTGCGCGGATAAGGAGTCACCCTAACTTGGATGGTTTCTGGGAACAGGAGTGTCTGCAACCATGCGCTCTGATCCCTTGTGAGTTGCACAGTTTGGATGTTCATCTTTTCCTTGCTTGCCACTCTGCCCCTGTGCATAAGCCCATCCATACTCCTGCCCGCATCTGGAGCATCCACATCATTCCGGCTGAAGGTGAGTCCTTGCCACGCAATCAAGGGTGTGATGTCATTCCATTGATTGCCACTCCAAATCTCAATCGTCATTCATCACACCCCCATTGCTCTGCTCAATCTCTGCTGTCCGGCTTTGATTTCGCGTGAATCCAAGTACACCTTCACGGACACATCCTGTCCACCGCCAGACATCGCTGCGCTGACCGCTTCGTACACGCCTTGCCGGATTCCTTCCACGATCTGGTCATTGTTCGCGACCGCCGTGTGACCGCCCAGAGAACCGACCATCTCTGCCCCGTTCTCGTTCGCAAAGAAGAGGTCACCCTGGTTCGGGAAACCGCCCTGTGCGTACCAAGAGATGTTAAGGTGCGGGATCGTGGGCGGGAGTCCAACAAACTCCATCGCCTTTGCAATCAAACCCGTTGCTTCCGTGTAAGTCCACTCAAACTGTGGGTGCGGAATATGGAACGGATTCAAGGAAAGTGCTTCCCACCAACTTGCGAAGGAATTGAAGATGTTCGGCAGAGTGATTTCAAAGAAGTTGTGGAACGCCGTTGCCGTCTTATCCAGACCAAGAGCATCAGACAGGGAGAACTCGCGGATGCTATCCGCAACGCCGTCAATCCATCCCGCCAAGTCTGTACCGAAGATTCGGTCTATGATGTTTAAAACATAGGACAGGACGCCAAAAACCATATCTGTGAGAAGGTTCTTGATATCATCCAGCGCAGAATGGAAATCTCCGTGCAGAAGGTCTGCGATAACGCTGATAACATCTGCGATGACATTAAGTTGGAACGCAATGGATTCAAGAAGAACATCAAATCCAATCTCAAATATCTTCTGGACAACATCCAAGATTTTCTCTGATGCTTGTGTCTTCTCTTCAAAGATTCCAAGTGCTTCAAGCAGATCACCGAAGGATTGCTTCAGTTTGTCCCATACCTCTTTGAGTTTCTCAAATGTTTCCTGTAGTTTCTGGAAGCCTTCGGTTGTGGTCGGGTCAAACTCACGAAGCCTATCTTTCAGATCCCTAAACCATTGTGCGATGTTCGTACCAAGGATGGAGTCAAGAACATCCGCGACAAGGATGAACGGATTCAGCAAGAAGTCCACGATAAGGTCTTTGAAATCCCTTACGCCGTTTGCCAAATCGCCGTTGAACAAGTCGGCAAGAACAAGCAAAATGTCGCGGACAGTTTCCAACGCCCAGATGAACGCATCGCCAAGGATTATCCCAACGATTTCAAGTATTTTGCCCCACAGTTCAGAATCCCCAAACTTCTTGATTGCTTGCCTAATCTTGTCTATGGACTCTACTATTCCGCTGTTCCTAATCCTCTCTTTGATTTCCTCAATCCAATCGCGCACTTTCATTGCCCAATCTTCAATTGGAGAATCAGAGAACATCTGGGACGGGTCTACGCCAGTATTGCTACCGCCACCGCCCTTGTTTGGCTCTTCCAGGCGGTTGATCTCATCAAATCCAAGGAGTTGGTTTTTCCATTCCTTCGCAGCTCGTCCCGCAGCCCCCGCAGCATCTGCCCATTGCATCGGCACTTCCGCAGCCTTGAGGTAGGTTGTTCCTGTGAACGCTGCGAATATCTGGGAGATGGCATCCGCAAGTTTAGTGATGAGATTGATAATAGTGGTAATGACAGGTTGAAGCGTAGTGAGAAGACCGATGAACGCAGAACCTAACTGTGCCTTCATTTGCGTTCCGGCGGTCTTTATCCTATCCATCGCCGTTGCGAATCGGTTTCCTTCTCCATCTACCCCCGCGCTGAATTGGTATGCCCAAGTCAATCCTTCTTGGAATGCGGATGCGATATTCTTAATGACAGTACGCAAGAACCGATAGAATGCGATCCGCTTAATAGATGCCAAGAACCCGCCAAGTGGCTTGTTTGCCTTGCCGACAGACTTGGAAACATCGCTCACGCTTCGCGACACGCCTTGTAGTGCAGACCTTGCCGGAGCGGATACTTGTCGCATATTATTAATTGTATCCGCGAAATTTTGTGTGCGGTTATCTGTGATGCTGACAGGGTTAGATATCCCCGCCATATCATCTCTGAAATTGCGGAGCAGCGGAAGGACACTTGACAACGCCCCGCCCAGACCGCGAACGGCGGTGGTGACCCTGTTTATGTCATCTTGCGCCCCAGAAGCACTATGTTTAACTTCTACTTCAAGGCTTTCAAGCGTGTCTGCCATTTAATCACCTTGCTTTTTCTTTTGTTGCCGTTGCTTCCTCGCCATTGCTTCCATCGCCTTTTGCATCTTTGCGTACTCTTCCTTCTCACGCTTTTTCTTTTCCTTCTCTGTGAGCGGGAAGATATCAATCGGCTTTTCAATGTAGTCTTTCTTCCTTGCCCCACGCTTTGCAAACGCATTTGCCAAACATACGGCGAAAGCATCATAGACATACAAGCCTTGCAACCACGCCTTCTGATTGTCCATCTCCATGCGTAAACGATGTGCTTTGCGATAAGCGATTGCCAAATAAGGAGATTCATCCCAATACTGTTCGTAGGACATTCCCATTGCTAGGTATTGCGGACAAATCTCCTCAAAGATTTCCTTATAAGTTGGCGGTTGTTCTTCCTCTTCGGTTAGAACTTGACCGCCATCTTGCGAGGGTTTTCTTCGTCCTCTTTAACGATAAGAGTCTGGAACGGGGCAGCGTAAAGTTTGCCAAGATGTTCCAGTTCTTCCGGCTTCAGACCACCAAGACCATCAAACAGAATCTTGTCCGTCTGCTCTTTGTTCATGTGCGGGTGGTGCATAAGGAACGCTCCCCAGAACATGAGCGGAATCATCGTCATAGACGCTGCGTCCAGACGATTCACATCCAATCCGGCATCCTCTGTCTTCGCAACAGTTTTCCGGCTAAACTCAAGGGTGTACTCTCTCCCGTTATCGGGATCAGTAATCACCATCGGGGACAATCTCTCACTCTTACTGTTACTCATCTCTTATCTCCTTATCACATTGTGGGGCGCGGAATATTCCACGCCCCGCTTTTCGTTCCTTTATTAGGTGGAAGCAGATGCGAATTCGTAATCGCCCTGTGGAGCGATGTTCGCATTGTTCTCCAGAACGGAGTCAACTTCCGCACCGCCGAAACCAAGAGGAAGGGGCTTGCCAGGGAAGTAGAAGGAATCCAGATTGCTCCCGCTTGGGTAAGCAATCTCAAACCACATTCCCTTGCCACCAGTAAGTCCAGAATAAGCCGTGATGCAACCTTCCCATGCCGTACGGAACTCTTCGTAATCGTTCACAGTAATGGCGATTGCACCGCCCGTATCGCCCAGACCTTCAATGTAGGTGTGGTTCTTGGTAGCGGACAGGGGCGTACTCTGGAGCATATTGGGGTCATTAAACATTTCGGGGATGGCTTTGCATCCTGGAATCGTAGTGTATCCAGATGCGGGGCGAGTACCCGCCGTTGCTTCTACACAGTACTTGACGAGCATTCCGGCGGTAGAAACAGCATTTGCCATAGTCGCATTCTCTCCTTAATTTAATCTGTGGTCGGCATGGTATCGCCACCGCCAATTCTACGGCGAAATCTGCCAACGATTGTGAATGTGTTCCCTGTGTCTATGTTCGTTTCAGAGAACTCTCTGTAGTAAAGACTACTGAACACGCCCTTCGCAATCTGCATGATATCGTAGGCTTCGCTTGCAGCCGTGTTGGCTTTGTTGCTGACCACTTGAATCTCATAAACGGATTCGCATTGGACATCTTCAAAGTCCAGTTGTGTGAACTGTAGTGGACGGAAGTTGTCAATTTCGTGGATGTAGCAAGCGGGGAATTCAGACGGCTTTGCGACATAGCGAGATGTACAGTAGGCATTTGGATACTGTTCATTGATTGCGGTCTTTACGCGAGTATAGATCGCGTTTCGGTTATAGTTCATGTTCTTCCAAACACCTCATTTACAACTCTGCTCATCTCTTCACGGATTCGTCTTCCGGCATGGTACATCGGCATTTCGGCTGGTGTGCCTTGATACCGCACATTATCGTAATACCAGTATCCGTATTGCGAGTATCTCTGTGCGTGTGTATCAGACCAATCTCCAGGCATAACTCCTACAGATACATTTGATGTATCTCCGGCGTACTCTCCCGCAAAATCGCCAGTACCGAATTCTACAAAGTAGATATCAGAACCACTCATGACAATCTTGTATCCGTTGTCTATCTTTTCCGTAGAAATATAGACATCGTCATTGCCATTTGCGCTCCCAAGCCTTGCCCAGAGCCGTGCTTCTTCAGCACCTATCTCTGCAAGCCGTCTGCACACCTCGTCTAATTTCGGCTGAATGTCCCGCTGATACTCTCGCAATTCCTTTACGGCATCTGCACAAGATTGTGGAGATAACTCAATCGTTATCGTCCTCATCCGTTTCCACCTCGGCAAGCGCAAGGACAACTTGGTTAATCGTCCTCGCCACAGCAACAACGCGATAATCAAACGGGTCTGTGTCTGGGTCTTTCTCTACCCAGAAGACAGTTTGCGTATCGAACTGTGTGTCCAAGTCATCCGTTGCTGCCGTCCGTGAGAAGGTCTGCGTAAGACCGAAAAGCGAGATATCAGCCTGTCCCCGACCGCCGGAAACATTCATGAGAGTCTTCACGGGTTTCGTATATGAAACCTCATATTCGCCCGTATAATTCCCTTGTGAATCCTTCAGTTCTTCAGAACCCGCATATCGTGCGTAGGCTACTGGGCGTTTATTGCGATTGACTATTCTCACCCGTCAGCACCTACTTCCCGTCACGGCTTGCATCTCCGGCTTTCCTACGCTTGTACCCAAGAACACGCTTACCCTTCTTAAAATAAGAACTTACTGTAACTGGGAGCGTCTTGCGCTTTGCCTTTGGGAGATGCGGTTTCTTCGGCGTTTTCTTCTGTGGCTTGTTCATACAATCGCCCCCACTCTCACGATTGGAAGCACATGATTGTGAATATAGTCAAGCATATCAGAATAGATGTAGTGCCGATGCACCCCGTTCTCAATGTGGGTCTGTTCGCCTTCCGCTCCGGCGTGTGTGAATCCCGCAACCACCGCATAAATCTGCGTGGTTTCGTACTTCACAGGCACATCCGTCACATCGTCCGGCACACCGCCAACAAGGTGGTACATCCACGCGAGGATCTCACTCTTTGACAGATCAATGTAGGTGTTAAGAGTAGTATCACTTGGAAGGTATCCGCTTCCGTCCTCAAGCAGAACCTTTAGCGTGGCAAGTTTTTCAACATCTGTCATTTAATCATCCTCGCTACCTTGGGGGAGAGGATTACCTCTCCCCGCTCGTTTTCTTTACCCGTTTCGGCTTCGGCTTTGGAGCATCCTCAACCTTCGGCTCTTGTGCGACAGGAGCGTCTTCCTTGAGGATTCCAACAGTAATGCTGCCGTCTGGGTTCTTCCGTACCGCCATATTAGGCGTGGCTCACATAGATTCCGTTCGTCTTCTGCGCCTTGACCCACGCATCGTGGTAGCAACGATAGTCAAACTTCCACGCATCGGCTTCCTGGTTCACAGCGGGGCTGAAGATACGGGGGATGGCGTGTTTGACAACCTGCAGAACGGCAGACGGATGAACCACCATGTAGTTGATGGCATCGCCGGAAGCGGTGTAGCCACCCGCACCAGAAGAGGTGGTGGGAGCATTAATCGTCACGGCGGTGTTGAACCGACCAGAAGGAACAGTAATGACACGCATATCGTTGTAGAACTCAACATTCGTGTTCACATCGCCTTCGCCGTTCATGACCATGCGGGTAATACCGCCCTTGATGAGTTTGTAGGTGGCGGGGTTCACGAACAGGATTCTGCCTTCGTACGGAACTTCGTCATCGTCAAGGGTGGCGGTGGCATCGTCAATCAGACCGACAATCGTCTGCGCGGTCGGGGTTTCGGTCTTGATGTTCGCCACGGCAGCGCCGGAAGCGTACTTCGCAAATCTGTAGGCGTCCAGCTCGGGGATCGTCTGGGTACGCTCAAACTCTCCCACCAGAGTGCCAAACGCAAGACCAAGGGTTTCGTCATCGTCCATAGCGTCCACAAGGAAGGAACGACCACGATCCTGTGTAATCTGGTAGGGATCCCAACCATCGGTGATGTCACCAGGCACGAAGCCCGCATTGCGGTTATAGTTGGAAAGACCAACCATCTGGGTGTTGAAGAGATACGCCTTGTTCGCGCCATCCCAACGGACACGCTCGGCAGCGGTGTCAAGGATAGCGGTCTTGCTACCCGCCTTGTAAATCTCGTCCAGAATCGGCAGATACTTCTCGGCAAGAGCAATGCTGTTGCTTACGGGTGCGGTAACAGTAGTAGCCATATTTTTCTTTTCTCCTTACTTAATCGGTGGCAGACCGAAGTAGGAACGAAGTTTGTTGTCCACTTCCACATCTGCCTTGCTTGCTGTAGGCGGTGCGCCGTAGGAAAGGGTCGGCTGTTTGTTCAGCGCATTTGCTTCCAGTTCCTTTGTCTTGACCGCCAGAAACTCTTGCTGACACTTTAGGATTTCGGCAGCGTCATTGTCAGCCATTGCTTCCGCTGCCCTTTGCGCGAGGTCTTTGTCATAACCAAGAGCAAGACATTGCGCGACATATCCGCTCACACTCTTATCTCGCCGGAGTCCACGAAGTTCTTCCTCAACCGCCTTTTCTCTTTCCGCTCTCTCTGCCTCGGCTCGTTCCGCTTCCGTCTGCTTCTCACGGAACTGACGCTTCCATTCGGCAGCTTCAGAACTTGCCTTGGAGAGTGCCTGTTTGAGTTTCTCGGTTTCGCCGGAGTCTGGCTTTGGTGTTTCAAATTCAAACTCCTCAAGTGCCTTCAGTTTGTCCTCTGCGGACATCTCCGCATACCCTGTGATCTTGCTTGTGTCAATTTTAGCCATGTCTTACTCCTTGCGTTTTTAGGTGTTCTCTCACCATGATTTCTGTTTTAACGAGTTTTCTCTCGTTTGCGATTAAGGTCTTCTCTGACCATGTTAATGCGAGGTTAACCTTGCGTTGTGGATTACGATTCCTTCATATTCTTCAATTCTGTCTTGATAACCGCTATGTCTGTCTGAATCTCGTTGAAACGGGATGCGTATGAGTTGTGTTCGTCAAGCCGTTTCTCAACTCCGGCAAGCCTGTCATCCAGTTTCGCTGCCCTTACGGCTTCCTCGGTCTTCCTCTTGGCATTCTGCTGTGTGCTGATTATCAATTGCCCAAGGACGGCACAAACCCCCGTAATGATTGCAACCACGATCGCTTCACTCATGTTTATCACCATCCTCACGAAAAGATAAGTTCACATCTGCAATTGACATCCTCTTCCGCTATTCCAAACATTCCTGGAGCGGGAGCGTGATATCCTTGCCAAGTGTAGAAGTCCTCGTTGATGCCAACAGTAGTGCCTTCAAGATAGTCATGATCCGTTCTAACTCGGTCATCAAGCATCGTTGCCCAAGTCTTCTTTTTTGCGCCTACCACTTTTGCCGTATCCAATGCGGAGCGGTTCGCAATCCTGTGCGTTTCGGTTTCGGCGATCCGTATGATGTCATCTGCCGTACCGCCGTTGGATAGGTACTCATCCACACGCTCACGCCATGTCTTTCCGGCAACTTCTTCGTCTACAACATCCATGACTTCATCCAGATTCTTGCCGATATCTGAAGAAGACTTTCCCATCCGCTCAAGTGTCACTTCTTGTCCCGTTGCGTATGCGAGAAGAAATAGGTCAAGCAACTCGTCTATGATGTCCTCTTCGTTCGGTTTTTTCACACTTTGTTCGGCGAATTTTTGCCGAATATTCACCGAAAACCTTTCCAGTTCATCAAACGGAAGAATACTTGCCATACTCACTCACCGCTCGTTGCGTATTCAATAGTAAGCGGGACAGTACTGACATTGCTTGTAACGGATACTGTGTTCAAGGCTTCGGCTGTACTCATCGGTTGCGCTTGTACCCGCTCCGTTACAGGCTCTGCAAGATGGGAGATGGTAATGACACCGCCGGATACCAGAACCTCAACATTCCGTGTGATAGTTCCCGTGATGATATCCTGTTCATCGGCAATGGAGTTGTACTCAAAGAGGTTCGCGACAGATGCGGTCTGCGTTCCAAGGGTCAGAACTTCCGGCGTTCCTTCAACGATGTAGGCATTGAGGTGCGTGGTATCGTATGCCCCCGCCACAGGAGTACCAGTTCCCGTCTGCTCAAGGAACTCGCCATTTACGGCTTCGTAGTACCCAATTGCGCCGTCACTCTGCCGTTCGCACGGAATCCATTTGAGCCGTGTTCCTACTGTAATTGAGCCCATGATGCTCCCTGTATATGCGGGGGAAGAGGAATTCGGGAGCATACCGATATAGGCGGTTGCGCTTGTAGTAAATGTTTCCGGCGTAGCCGTTGCATCAACTGTGAATCCGCTCGTTCCGTCCTTGCCAAAGGTTATTGTGTGTTCATTTGACCCGAATCTTGGACGGAGCAACTGTTCGCCGTAGCGGAAGTAACTGTTGGACGAAGACCCACCGCCGTAGATGAACAGGCTGAAGTTCTTCGTTCCGGCTGCTGTGCCGTTGTACGAACCGAAAACATTCTGACCTTGGGAAGTGGTGTTCGCCAAAGTCATAGTGACATTATCGTCACCAGTTAGGACTTCTCCAGTATCGTACCAAAAGTCCCCATCAAACTTGATGCCTGTGATGCGCTTGTAAGCAAGCGGAAGTTCGTCATCCACGGGAACAATCTTTCCGTTGTTGCAAAAGATATCCCCGCCGACGCTCTCGCATACGCCTTGCTGAATAAGGGACTTTACTGGATAGGCAAGAGCGTCCGTAATAGTCAGCGGTGCATTGCCAGACATCGTCTTCCACACAATGGGTGCGGGTTGCTCCACGCCGTTCCCTGTGGTGAACCCGCCTGGATAAACCAGAGGTGTCCATCTCGCCGAAGGATAATAACCACCGCTACGGACAAGCGGTTTCATGGGTCTTGCCATTACACCGCACCCCCTGTTTCGGTTTCGCCGTTGTCGGCATCAGTTTCAATGATCTCTGCTTCTCCTTGACCGCCGTTCGTTTGTTCGGCTTCGTTTGCCTTTTCAGGATCTCCCCAGATCATCTTGAGGTACTGTTCAGACATCTTCATGTCCTTGACAGGATCATTGGAGATGCCGGACTTCGCTGCTGCCAGTTCGGGATGCAGACCCGCAGCCATGAGCGTCTGGAACGCCTGTGCCTTCGCCTGGACATTCACAGTTTCGTTGTTAGTGAAGTTCAGTTCAAAGTCATTGAAGTCAATGTCCAGAAGACCCTTGCGTTTCAGAATCTCCAGAATGATGTGGTCAAACTGTGCGTTGCTCTTACGGAACAAATCCTCTGTATTCCGGCGGGAGCAATCGGCTTGATACCACCCAAGAGAAGCGAGTTGAGCAGCCCCCGTGGTATCGTAGTTGTGTCCATCAGAGCGGTTCGGCATCGCGCAGATACAGAACACTTCGTCCCGCAGACTATCCATGAGGACTTTCGTCTGGCTCTGGTCAAGTTGCTCGGTCAAGACTTTGAAGTCTGCTTTGTTCTCGCCGACAGACCGCAACGCAATCATACCCGCCTTGCGAATATCTGTAACTGTAGTGTTCTCTGGGAATTCACAGTTCACCGCAATCGCAAGCGTCTGGATGAATTGCTCTATGCCGTCACAGGCGTTGGATGCAAGATTGGACAGTTCGTCAATCAGCGGAATCGCAAGTTCAAAACAAGCCGTGTTGACGGAATTGTAGCGGTACTCAATGATGGGAATCCGTCCAAGGACATTAGGCTCTGACGATTCAAGGGCGGTTGCCGTTGCAAGGAAGTCATGCCCCTTCTCGGTGGTCATCATCTTCCCCTTGAACCCGCCGGAGAGGTGGTACACCATCTTCTCCGTGAAGACATCAAACATTGCCCGCCCGTCTTCGGTGGTAACAAAGTTCACGCCCATGATGGGCTTGTTCCCTGGCTTTAGCGAGTAGACCACGAATGCGGAGCGCGGGTCAAGTGCGTATGTCTTAAACGGAACTTCTGGGTCATCATTCGGCTCAATGAACAGAACGCCCTTGCCTACCCTGTGAAACCAATCGGCTACCGCATTGTCCGTATCACTCTTGCCGGAGCGGTAGAGGTACTCGTTCAGCTTCTTCAGTTTCGTCTGAACACCCTTGCGCCGTGCCGTGTACATTGCGGGTTGTGTGAGAAGGTAGCCATTCTTGAAGTCCACGATCTCGGCTGCGGTATTCACTTGGACGATGTTGAGGATATCCTCTCTGGTTTCCTTGTGCCTGTTCAGAATCGGCTGCACACCTCTGGTGTACCAGTACAGGAATTCTTCCTGTAGCATATTTTGAATGTGATAGACGAGCGCAGAGTTGAGTTCCCCTATAAGGCGATCCTCATCAATCTCGTCATATGTGGAGTAGATGTCAAGCCGACCATACATATCGTTACGGATAACAGGTCTGCTTGTTATTTCATCCATGCTCAACTCTCACCCTTTCGCATAATAAAAAGCGGGACTAGTCCAAAGACCAGCCCCGTTTGGCTCTTCCCACAGCCCGTTTGCTGTGAGGAATGTAATCACGAAAATTTAGCGTAAAAAGCGGTAATTTTCACATTTTCTCCACTAATACTCCCTTAAACTACAATTTGTGGAGATTATGGCTCTTTATATATCAGCCGTCTTCCGCTTTCCAAAACAACCCACTTTCCGTGTTCCTTCCGCACAATCGCTTCCTTCCCTGTGCGGATTACCGCTTCTATAGATTCTATCACATGACTCGGCATCACACAGTTGCTCTCATTTCCTTGTGTGTGCCGGAAAGATGGATTATTGGAGTGTCCGTACATGGCGGTTTGAATCCCCCTGTTTCGCCGTATCCCCCATAGTTCAGTTTCGCGGATGTATTCACGAACAGGCGTGTTCCGTATGAGATGGAACTATTCGCCATACTCGGTCTTGCAAAGGAATCTTTCAGCAGAGCCGGAAGATGGGTGTGTCCACAAACATAAACATCAGCATCAATGATGGTAGACAGATCAACAAGCCGTTGAATCTTCCCGCCTTCCTTCTTCCCACCGCCGTTCCCATGAGAAACATAGATGGTGTAGGCAACTTTCCGTCCGTGATGTTGCGATACGGAATCCCTTCCAAGCCGAAGAAAAACGAGAGCGGTAGTCGGCGAGTATCTGTCCTCAATCTTAAGCTGCTTGCACATCAGATAGGTTAGGTCTATGCCGTTTGTCTTGTAGTGCCGTCTTTCATGGTTTCCAGGCACTACGCACAGAATCTTGTGTGCAATTGGCTCAAATAACGCGATACACGCTTTTAACTCGTCCATTGGACTCAAAGTTGCGCCGTATGTGTCCCCAATGCTAGATGAGATGGCGCAATCCATCAAATCGCCGTTAAGAATGCAATACACATTGTCATGCGACTTGATGTATTCAATATCTGCCATAATCTTTCTTGGGTCGCAATTTGGGTCTGCCCAATGGTAGTCCGCGATAGGAACGATGTCAACTTCCGCAAGACTCTCTGAAAGGTCTATCTTGATTGCTGTCATACTTCTCCCATATGGTGGCAAGTCCCCATTCCCTCGCCCTTGCCATGTCCCTCTAACGCTATGTCAGAACAGTTTGGCAGCAGAGGATGGTGTTGCACCATCTCCTTCTGGTTCAAAGCCAGATGCGCTTCTGTTACGCCACTCCGCTTTATCCCGCAAATTTTTTCTCCGTGCGGGTGCGGATAGGTTTAGGCAGCCACGCCATGCCAACGCCGAAGCGTCCCTGTTAGGCACTCCCGTGTGAAAGGAAGGAAAGCACGGGGTCGGTCTTCGCGGAACAACCGCTAGGTCGGTGTCGGCTTTCCCGACATCCCCCTTCATAGTCTTGTATACCATAATCTGGGAAAAAAGCAAGTTGCGAGTGTCACTTTTGTCCCAAATAATATGCGTTATTCGGGACATATTAGTCTGCATATTCCCAGACATACCCTTTCGCCGTTTTATACTTTGGCAAGTGCCTACAACATCTGCTGATTGCACAGACAACCCCGCCACCACCGCCAACGCTTTGCGCTGCTTCATTTATTGTTCTATATCTCGCGATAAATTCACCGCTGATTGTATAACAGTTTACCGCTCTTGCAATGCATTCGTGCGCCTTTCGCATTTTTTCTCTCGCTTCTTCTGATGCTTTCTTTCCAAAACATCCATTGCTTTCTGGTCTTCTAAACCTTCTTTTCACACCTTCGCTGATCTTCTGCTTTTCCTCTTCCGTGTGCCGTCTTCCTCTGCTCCCGTTCCCAAGTTTGTAACGCATCTCCGGCGTGGCATCGTTGACCGCAACATCTCCACCCGGCAACACATTGTACCCGTGTTTTGGGTTCATCGTGTCATAGTACGATACAAGAAATCTCTCAACCCGTTCGGCTTGTTCCTTTGTTTCGCAAACGCAAAAGATTTCGTGCTTAATGTTATCCCACCCATATTTAGAAATCGCGCGACCAACAAGTTGGGATTTATAGTTATACCCGTTGTGTCCCCAACGCTTTTCAACCTTCGTTCTTGTTACGCCTATGTAGCGTTTCCCGTTTGGAAATATATGCTGATAAACCATATACACGCCAATCACTCCCATAAAAATCAACGCCCAGAGGATGGTGGCAGCATCCTCTAGGCGCGATTTATGTATAGTTAGAGTTACCCCTAACTGTACACCTATTCCGTTTGCAAAAGCTGCCACCCTTTGCTCTTTTATTATACCACATAGGCTGAAAGAAAATCAACATTTAGAAGGGGCGTTTCATGATGATTGCCTGTGTAGTCCTGTCTGAAATCTGCCAATCTGCAAACATACTCAATGCATCCGGCACATCGTCATGCTTATTCTTTCCCGCCATTGAATAACTACAAAGTTGCGCCATAGCATCCCTGTATTCCCTGTTCTTTGCAAAATATGTTTCGTCCTTGAACAAGACATGAGATTTAACAACACCAGACAAGGATTGAATCCTTGTTTCTTTATTGCTTTGTGTCCACTTTGTCTGTATGGTTGTGAACCCGCCAAGTTCCTTGATGCGCTTCTGTACATTTTGTGCGAAGATCGTACCGCCCCTATTAGACTCTATTCGGCACATCCGCACCTTCCTGTCCACTAGCATCTGTGCGACCCGCTCCTCTATAACCTCTACTTTTCCGTTGTCGCAGATAATGGCTTCCATGTAGAAGTCTTCTCCATACTGATAAAAGACGGGACAGACACAAAAGTCAGAACCTTGCTCCTTTGTATCGCATATCGCAATGATATTGTCTGGCTCAACATCCGGCAATTCAAAGTACCGCCGAAGTTCAGACGGATCGTAGAGTGTTCCTTCCCGCTCTATCGGCTCGTTCATGTACAACGCTCTCCAGGACGGCTCATCCATGATGTCCCGCTGTTTATGGAGTGCTTCGGTACTGTATCCAAGTCCATACGGGTAGTCAAAGTTGCTCTCGTCATTCTCATCAAGAGCCGGAAAGCGGATGAACCTCGCCTTGGGATCGCCTTCGTATTCCCGTTCAAGCCGTCCCACCACATCATGCAGACTCCATCGTGTTGCAATGTGCAGTTCCTTTGCCCGTGAGCCTACCTTTCTCTGCCGTAGGTCGGTGTAGTAGGTCTGCCACAGTTTATCAAGCCTATCACGGCTCATCGCCGTTTCAATCCCGTCCACCAAGTCATCACAGTATAGGATGTTCATTGCGCGGACTTTACCCGCATTGCCAGAACCGATGGATGAAAATTCCAGCGTTTTGAACCTCATGTCATCCCGCTTGTCATACCCGATGCCTATCATCATGTCCTTTGCGTTTGTACCGACAACGGACATCCCTGGGAACACATCTGCCCACCGATACTCACCGATGGGGTCAAAGATACGGAGCATCTCGCCGTACATACCGCCAAGGAATGAATTGTTGTGCGACCCGATAAGGGAAGGCAAGAACGGATTCCGTCCAGATGTCCAAGACAGGAAGAATTCCGCAAGGGTTGTTTTCCCCACTCCAGGTGGTTCAGATATCCCAAGCAACTCTAGTTTGCCGTCCTCAAGGTCTTGCAAGGCGTCCGCGCACGGCTTCAGCTGCTTCCTTCTCGGCAAGTAGAATTGCTTCTCCGGCGCACGATCCTTCTCCAGATAAATGCAATAACTGTCAAAAAAATGCGGGGCATCAAACAGATGTGTGCGGTAATACAAATCAAGCATCGTA